>Ga0302186_10000817_pt1 | contig 26912 bp, 19 predicted proteins | sample II_Bog_E1_2_FD_198782 | JGI IMG/M metagenome (GOLD analysis project Ga0302186, IMG submission 198782) | Peat permafrost microbial communities from Stordalen Mire near Abisko, Sweden - II_Bog_E1_1 | ecosystem: Environmental > Terrestrial > Soil > Wetlands > Peat | place: Sweden: Abisko... | reverse complement strand
GTTGTTTTCATTTGAAAATTGGGATTGGGAGGGGAAGGAATTTTTTCTTTAAGAAAATTTGTTTGATTGAATTTGAACTCAAATCAAACCTTTTTATATTTGATTTCTAGCTTTATTTTTTTGGAGTTTACGTAATCCCAAAAAATAAAACCCTCTGATGCGAAAAACTACGCATTTAATTAATATAGAAATCCAGACTACAATGATCAGGAGAGGAGGGAGATCTTGGATGAGCTTGGTGCAAGATGGAAGAGCAGAATTTGTCAGGGGAGGCCAGCACTGTAACTACAAGACCTTTGCTTGGACCTGCCATTCTTGTAAGAGGGCATGATATGGTGGACTTGATTGAGATCTTGCAACAAACCAAAGACAAAGGCATTAATGTCTACACCATGACACGCCTCCCCAGAATTGAAGAAATTCAAGCATTTGAAGGGAACATTGGTGAAGCATGGCACAATCAAGGCAACGATTTCAGTAGATTTAAAACGGCGATTCCATGAATACATCGATAAAAACTACCCATATAGCAAATGCAAAGAATCGAACATGGGATTCGCGCTCATAAAACCGTCCTTGGGATAGCTGATGTGGTGATCCAAGCAATCCAAAAAGGGATTCTGAAGAACATTTTCCGGATTGGAGGATGTGATGGTTTTGAGCCCCAAAGCAAATATTTCACTGAATTAGCAACTGCGTCTCCGAAGGAATCATTAATTCTGAACATGGGCCTTGCGAAATACCGACTCAATCATTTGAATTTAGGAAATCTCGGTGACACTGATATACCAAGAGTTCTTGACTCATATTCCGCAGTGATTGTGGCTTTGGAATTGGCCAAAGCTTTGGGGACGAATGTCAATAGTTTGCCTTTGCATTTAGCGTTCACGTGGTTTGAACAAAAGGCCATTGCTGTGTTGATGACTCTTTTGCATTTGGGGATAAGAGATATCAGAGTGGGGCCGATGGCTCCGGCATTTTTGACACCTGGGGTACTGAAGATGTTGAATGAAAAGTTCAATTTGCAGGTCGTGCATCATGTTGAAGAAATTGGAAGCGGCTTAAATTAAACGAGATTAAACTACATTTTCTTGAGTTTATTATTAATAGAGAACAAACATAGTCATTAAATAATTTAAATATTCAATTATTCATGAATATGTAGGGTTGATGACTTTTTAAGAACAAAAAATATATAATCAAAATATTTTAAAAAAAAAACAATCGCTTCCTCAAAATTTAAAGTCTTTGAAATGACTATTCAGAATGCCTTCCTTTGAAAATTTTTTAATTCCAGGCAAATTCATATTTGCTTCACCACTCTTTATACTATCATTCGACGGGATCTTGAGACTTCCAAAGCTTTGATTCAAGCTGAGAAGTGCACTCAAGTAGCTGTTTCTGGAGCCACTTGATTTTGGTGAAAGGTTTGGTGTAAATTGTTTCATGAGAGCAATTTCATTTCTGTTGAGATCAACAATAGCATGGAAAAAATTGCCCCCCTTCGTCTTTAGATTAATTTTATTGATGGCGACTACTTTCAACTTGAGACAGGTTTCTGTGTTATGATTGAGATCATACGAGCTTTTTAGGTCATTTTGGGCCTCGTTGAGTTTCTGCATGATGTTGATTTCTTTTAAAGATTCAGAAGAATGCAAGTTATTGTTAATGTTAATGGGTTGGGGCTTGATAAGAGCATCTGAGTTTGTCATTGGTTCGCTCATGAAATTCAATGACATACCAAATGTCGGAACATTCTGTTTAAGTTCTTCGAGATTTTTGAGGCTATTAACAAATAACGGATTGAAATTATGGACAGAGTCAAGATTGGTAAAAGAGTTTCTTTTTGTGTTTATGTTCATATTGGCTAGATTGGTGTTGGTAGCTTCTAACATTATCTTCAAATTTGGGGGATTGATCGGAGGTTCAAAAACCTGAGGCAAAGCATATTCAATTTGATTGAAAGATGGGAAAGCTGCATTTTCTGACATGAAGTGAGGTAAATCTTGCCAAGATTTGATTTCGTCAGCCTTTTTAAAGATATTTGAATTGCTTCTAAGAAAACCAGTCTGGTCACTTCTGATTTCGTTGAGAGTGAATTGATCATTCATACTATCTAAACAATAAAAATTTCCAGTGTAATTTTTAATTAATGAGGAACCTTTTATTTTTTCTAATGTCTCTTTACTTTCCAACCTTTTGAGAATTTTCCTAATTATCTCATCATCTTTAGGTAGAATCTCCAGATTGTTTGAATCAAGGCTAAAACTGAATTTTTCCTCGCTCTTTGAAGAAGCAGAATTGTTTTGCAATTTTTTTTCTTTCTTCAATAAACAGAAAAAACGATTTTTCACTGCATTCTCGTTACGGCCTGGTAGATGCTTTGAAATTTCTGACCATTTTTTCCCAATTGTAAGGATTCTCGTAAAAATTATGATATCTTCAGAGCTTTTCCAGTCACCTCTTTTATTAAATTACAACATTTTTTAAGTTTTTTTGAGAAAAATAGAACTTTTTCAGCTCGGGATTCAGGTAATTGTTCCACCTTTCGCGACATAACTTCGGAGGTTTATAATTATTTGATTTTGAGCATTTTTCGAGTTCAGTTGCAACTTCACTCCATTTTATTTTTTGCAGAATTTTATTCCTTAATGGGAAAATTTTTAGTTTAACAATTTCTTAAAAATATGTTTACTTTATTATGTCCATGAGACAGGTTTCCTCCTCATTGGACCATGGGTTGTTTTTGAGATTGCTTTGATTGATGGTGTAGAATTTCGATTTGCATTGATCTTCATTCTTAAATGGGATGAGAGAACTTATGAAGGTCCAATTCTCATGTTTCTGACAAAGAAATTTTTATTAATATGTTTTCATTATTATGAATAAATCATACCAAACTGTCACAAGGTATGTTGTTATGAAGGCAAAATTGACGAATCACCCAAAACAACAACGTTATATCATGTTCGGACCAGTTTCGAGGCTTGAATTTCTTTTGCAACGAGCTTAAATAAAAATTTTAGAGGAATTTCGCTGAAAATCAACACTTGGCCTCAATTGCGTCAAAAACCTTGAGGATCTCCTCATTGTGTGGTAGAGAAAGGTACCGAAAGAAATCGGGGAAATTGGCTTTGAACTCTTCAATTTTGATAGATTTGGTAGTTTTGTTCAGAAGATGGATTAATCTTTCTCTATATTCATTCAAATTTTTCCGTTTTTTTTCCCCTTGGACGCATTTCACGTAGGCAGAGGCAGTTGGATCATGAGTGTCATGAACAGCATTTTCAATCAAAAGAGGTGGGTTTTTTTTCACTTTGAAAATAAGTAAAATGAAGAATGATTTGAGATTTTGATTACTTTTTTTGATATTAGGACTGTTGATGTTGGAGGAGTGGCTCGAAGTTTTTTCTCTGTTTTTTTTGTTAGAGTGCATGATTTTTCAAAATATTTTGGGAAGGAATTGGAAATTATAAGGCAATAAATAAAAATAAAAGATTTTTATAAAAAATTTGGGTCACCATTATGTGATATATTTTTTGATTTTAGTGCAGTGCAGTTCTGAAAATTCTTTATTTTTCCTTATAAAAAAGGAAAGTTCGAAAAAAAATAGAAATCTAAAATCCAAACTCAAATAAAAAAGTCATTAACCATTATTTGTTAAGATAAAATATTTTAGAAAACAAAAAACAAAAAAATAATTTTTGTTTTTGTGGAATTAAAAAAAAATCAAAAAATTATTAAATGAAATTTTGATTTTTCAAACCAAAAACTTCTTTGATTAAAAGGAAATTCCATTAAAATCATTAAAATTATTAAATTTTTATTTCATTTTTTTCTCGAAATATTTTTCCCTTGCCAAATCAAAAATCTGCTTCGAAACAGCTTCTCCCGTGTTTCTGACAAGTTCAGCGAAGAAGCTTTCCTGAGTAATTTCCTTGTCATTTTCTTCCTTCACGAGTAAATTAAACGGATGATCAAATTCTTTACTCATTCCCTTTTCTAACACCAACACCTTATCATAATTAGCGATTGTCAAAATCCGATGTGCGATCGTTAACATGGTGCATTTGTTAAACTTCTCCTTTATTTTCGTCTGAATGAATTTATCAGTTTCCAAATCTACGTTGGCTGTTGCTTCATCAAGAATTAGGATCTTGTTATTTTTTAAAATTGCTCTCGCCAGGCAAATCAATTGTTTTTGTCCAGTTGAAAAAACAGCATTGCTTTGCGTCATATCAGTTAATAGTTTCTCAGGTTGCGCCTCCACAGCCTTTTTCAATTCCACATCCTCCAATACATCCCATAATTTCTCATCCGTATATTCATTCAAAGGGTCAAGATTTCTGCGTATAGTTCCTGAAAACACAAAGGGCAATTGAGGAATTATAGATATACTATGCCTTAATGTATGAAGCCCGATATCTCTGATATCAACCCCATCAATTTTCAAAGAGGAGCCTTCTTGTTTCTCCATATTAATCAAACGGAATAATGCCTGAGTTATCGAGGATTTGCCTGCTCCTGTTCTACCGACACAACCGACTTTTTCGCCTGGTGCTATTGAAAATGAAAGACCTTTCAAAACCATGGGGGTGCCAGCTCTATATTTCATAAAGACATTGTTGAAAATCACACCTCCAAATTGAGGCCAATCCTGCTTGATTACCAAAGGGATTTCACTGGTTGAGATTTTAAGTAATTGTGGTGAATCAGACAAGAATTTATGGGATGGAATGCGTTTTCGATCCCATAAATCATCCTTTTGAAGCTTTTTGCTTGAAATTAGAACCGAATCGTATTGTCGTCTCATTTTACCTTCATTCGGTAGGTTGGTGAAAGCCAAAGCTCGATCTACGCTGTTGAAAATGGTGATTATGGCTATGATTTGACGCAAAAACCATTGAATCACTTCTCCAAGCAACATCACATAAATTAGACACATCCCGAAATAAGAACTATCCTCAATAATTAATATAAGCAGACATATAGCAATGCAAGTAAAGGTAATTGAAATCATTTCTATGGAAAATGCGAAGGTTCTTGTCACACGATAATGCATATAGTTCGATCTTGCATAATGATGCACAAGATTCATGAATTTTCTCTGGAAAAACGAGTATTTTTTGTAGATTTTAATACTGAGCAATCCTTGAACGGTCGAGGAGAAAAAAGCGAAAATGGGGCTTTTATTTGCTAGGTCAATTTTCTTGGAATCAGATAAAACTATGTAAAAGTATCTCATGAGGGAAATATATAAAATGATTGTGACGAAAACCAAAACAAGAAAATAAGGATTCAAGACAAAAATCGTCACTAACATCGAAATATAATAAAAACTCAAATCCAACAGATCCCCCAAAGTCAGATTCATGACATTATCCATGATGTTGATATCATTAGAAAACCGGTTCAAAGTTCTGCCCGTTGGATTCGTGTCGAAGAATTCAATTGTTGTTCTTATCACGCTGTGAAACATAGAATGATGAATGTTATTATTAGCTCGTAATATCAAGTAACTCACGAAACGGAATTTCAGAAAACATAAAATAAAGAAAACAACTATCAACACTCCATTATAAATGAAGACCATTTCAGGCTCAATAGTCGAAAAAAGCCCGAAAATTCGAACAATTCCGAATCTAGCAAGTTCCGCGCAAACAAAAAAAATGAAAGTCAAAAGAATAAAACCTGGGGAATGCAATTGTTTTAAATATCGCAAGATGATAGTGAAAGTTTTTTCTGGTTTTTCGGTGCCTTCATCCTTATAAAGTTGATTTTTATTCGAGAAAAATTTGTTAAAATCATAATCATCGAATGTTTTGCGATGCACAAGTTTGCTTTTGATGCTTTGTTTTTTATGATGTTCCAAGATCTGAGCTTTCGTATAATAGTTCTCAATTTTAATTTCGATGTTATCTAGTTCATCCTTTGACAAATTATCAAATGCCATCGCCATTTCTTCATTCTTCCTTGAAAATTCTTCAATTATTTCGACGAAAAGATTAGGTTTGCCTTGTTTTTCTATAGATCCTTCATTCAATAAAACGACTTCATCGACTTCTTCTATGAATTGGATTTGATGAGTAACTAAAATAACACATTTTCCTTTCATTTTCTCTTTAATTGCTTTTCTAAAGACATGTCGTACGACTTTTGCATCTATAGCCGATAAAGGATCATCAAGAAGGTAAATATCTGCTTCTGAATAAAGGGCTCTTGCGAGACTTATTCTGGCTCTTTGCCCTCCACTTAAGGTCACCCCCTTTTCCCCGACTTCAGTTAAATCTCCATTCTCGAAATTCAAGAAATCTTTATGCAAGGCACAGGCATAAATCACTTCCTTATAAAGATTCGAGTTTAAAGGCTTCCCGAAAAGAATGTTCGCCCGGAGACTTGCTGCCATTATGAAGGGTTCCTGTTCAACATAAGCTATAGACAGCAAGGGGTTCTTATAATAATGGCCTTTGGAATATGGAATTTCATGCAGTAGAGTATAAAGAAATGATGTTTTTCCGGAACCGACTTTGCCTATGATAGCGTAGGTCTTGTTTTTTAAGAAAACAGTGGAAATTTTCTTTAAGACTGGCTTATTATTTTCCAAATCATATTGACTCCAATATACATCATAATTTGAAAATTGCATTGCAGTTTCATCAGACAAAGGTTGGGAAGAAAGGATTTCAGTATTTGATGGCTTTTGTTCATCTATTTCAAGAACATCGATTATTCTTTGAAGAATCACTTTGACTTCAAAGACTAATTGAAAACCTGTTCCGAACATCATAAACACATAAATTCTATAAATATCGAATAGTTGAAGTGTTGAAAACACCAAATCCACAGATAAAACGTTGCCTTGCGAATAATACACAATAAACAGAATAAATGCCAATATAAAAGTTGAGGCGAATGCTAGTGTTCTATCGAGGAAATTCGCTGTGTTTATTCTTAAAATCTGCTTTATTTCAATATTTCGGATCCTATCGATGATTTCTTTGAAAGGCCTTTCCCACCCATACATTTTAATGAGTCTTATGCCTTCTATTACTTCATTGGCCAGTTTAATCCTTTCATCTGTATAATGGTTTCTTTTTCGATACATGTTTTCATTGGATTTTTGTAAGGCGATTGAAAGCGAAAACACGATTATGGAGGGAAGAATGCTTGCGAAAGCGGGCACAACCCCAAAATTCACAGATAAAATTGTCAGGAAAGTAAAGATCGTTACTGGAATGCAGAAGAAAAACATCATAAAAAGCATTTTTATCTCTAAGGTATTCATATCTCCAGAGATAATATTGATGATTTTCCCAAGGTTTGCTTTTTGCGCGTTATAAAATGAAATCTTTTCAAGTTTTGTATATAAGAGAGAAATGATCACAAGTCTCAATTTCGTGGAAAAGTTGGTGGTGCCTAATTGCGAATTATGCAAGATCACAGCCTTAATAAAAAGCAAAGAAATCAACACCCCTGTCCACATAAAAGCATCATGAGTATTTTGCATACCGACAGAAACTATGATGAATTTTAGGATAATGGAATTAATTCCAACCAAAGCCATGAAAAAAATGTTAGTTATAAGTAAAATTATCACATCTCTGCTAAAAACAAAGAAAAGTGACTTCAAGAGCGCCATTTTCGTCAGTTTTGAATATAAAATGAGTTTTTTCTTTGTTTTCTCCAAATAAATGTATAATTGCTCATCCTTGGAAAGCAAAGGGAAGTCTATTATTGATAGACTCTTTTTCATTGCATACACCGTTTTTTTTATATGAGAAAGCAATTTATAGTAGTTTAGGAAAAACAGCCTCGCGAATATGTTTTCATTTGCTGTGAAATTCTCATAGCCTATGCTTTGAATTATTTCATCTTTCTCGATCTCTTCATAATTTTCGATCTCTTGTTGAGATTGCCTGTTTTTAAGTGGGGCATTCTCTATTTTTATGGCTTCATTTTCTTTATTTCGACCTTTTAGCATATTCTTCAGATCTTCTATTGGAAGGTTTGCAGCTTTATCTTGATAATCTTCGATCGAAGCTGTAACTTCGATTTCATAGCCGAAGCTCAAACTAGGTTTTGATGGAATTTGCTCAAATTCAAGTTTTTCAGACATATTTTGTGATTTTTGTTTTAAGCTTCGAATTTGAACGAATAAATATCCGAGAAATCAAAATTACATATTTCACGTATTAAACAAAAAAAAAGAGAGGAAAATTCTGAAATTATTGTATTTTTGAAAGTCAAATTACAAATTAAAAATCGAATGTTTTTTTATTTTGATTTTGAAAATGTTTGATAGAACTCGAAAATAATATAAAAAACATAAAGAATTACTAATTCAAGTCCCAACCATAAACTCAACCTATACTTTGACAGACACATCAATGTGAGTGTCAAAAGAACGATGATGAAAATCGCCAAAATCGAATTAAAGAGTGTCACATCAGAAAATAAAATCGGTCCATACAATATATTTGATAAAATCCAAGGAATCCCCAAACATAACTGCAAATTCACAATTTGGCTTCCAATTACGGTCGAGGTTACCAGTTCTATTTTGCAATTTTTAGCTGAAATGGTGGCATTTGCGACATCTTTTTTAAAAAAAAGAAGTTATTTGCAATGATTTCATTATTTAATAAAAACTACAATAAATAAAATAAATAATTTTACCAGAAATATTTCCACCCCAAGATGCAAATGTGAGCCCCACGAAAACATGAGATAAAGGCAAAGTATTAACAACTAATTCTACTGAATAAATCAAATATCTTGACAACAAAGTGCAATAGAAAAGAATCGTCGCAAATGCCAGGAAGGAATAGTTTTCATAAAAAATTGTGTTGGAAAATAGCAAACGCCAGGGGGCTTTGATGAAATTGAAAATATGCTTGCAGCAATCAAAACAAATACTCTTTGGATTCTGGTTCGAAGTAGTTTCATTCAATAGAAGCATGCTTTCTTCATCTTCATCATCAACTGCAAAAAATTTACTTTTAATTTCTTAAATAATATAATTTTTTTTTACTGGGATCAGAATTTTTCTTTTTGGCAGCTTCTCTCTCTTCGAAATCGAACTTATAATCAGAATTATAAATATTATATGGGTTCTTTTTCAAATTGCTATAAATTCTAAACATGGAAAATTTTCACAAAAACGGCTAATTTTCTACCTTGTCCATGGCAGACTTTTCTTGATAGTTGAGGTATTGCTAATGCTTTCATTTTCAACGCTAAGACTCTTCTCCTCAATGGAACTTGAATAATAAGAAAAGGCTAAATATCCTGGGTAAAGACTGACTAAAATCGCTGATTCCATCAAAGTCACTTTGAAGTCCCAACAAATATATACGATATATATTAAAGACAATATATAGAAATAAATGTCCCGGAGTAAAGTTTGAAGGTGAAAGTATTTGACGTCCTTATGATAAAAATTGGAAAAAATTGAAGCAATGCCAAAACACAGAGTGAAATCTATATTTTATTGGAAACAAATGAGTTGTTTAATATGAAATTAAAGAAAAACTCACCAAAAACGCCTGAACCCACGATTATGCCTAAACCAAATTGAACCATTTCTTTATCTTCGTTGAAACAGGCGAAAATATTAGTTGTCATTTCGAAAACTGAACAACCCAATGCCAACAATATGCCAGCGGTGTGTTCCCGAAAATCACATTTGCGACAAATTATTTCGAGACAAGCTTTAAATAGAGAAATTAAAAAAAAGGAAAAAAGAAAAAATCGTGTTTACGCATCAAAAAATTGTTCACGAGATAGGCCAAACCAACCATTACGTAAATAAAACAAACTATATCAAAAAAAACCAACATGATAGGTGATGACATTTTCTTCCCCAATTTAATATTTCAAAAAACGAATATTTTTTATTTGTATAATGTTATTTCTTCAAAAAATGTTTTTGTATGTATTTCAAATAAAATAAACCTAACTTTTTTAAAAATCTCCAAAATTTGAACAATTTACTATAGATAAAAAACAAAAACAAAATCTATTTAAATACCAAATAAGGAGGAGTTAGAAGGTATTTTAGAAGTAAAAACAAAAATTCATTTATCAAAAAATTTATTGCTAAAGTATTATTTGGAAAGGTATATATTTGATTTGAATGATGATAAAACTTAAAGAAATGAAATAATTTTTTTCATTTCTAAAATAAATTAAATTACAAAAAAAAAGCTTGAAAAAAAAAACTCCAAAATCTTAAATAAGGAATATCTTTGTTTTTTAATAAAATTTCTGCTTAAAGAAATATAAACCTAAAAATTTTTTCACCATCAAGCTGATCTAATGGGCAAATTGTACTTTTTTTTTAAACCCCTCAAGCTTCATTCACTTTTTTTTTGCTTTCTAGTTTGAAATATGGGCGAGTTGTGATTATTTTGGCCGGAAGACAAGCCGGGAAAAAGGCAGTGATAATAAAATGCAATGAAGAAGGCACAAAAGTAAGAATCCTACTTAAAAATTTAAAAAACAGGCAAAATCTCTGAAATCTGCTTAGGACAAGAAATTCGGCTTCGCTTTGGTTGCTGGCATTGAGAGATATCCCCGAAAAGTGACCAAGAGAATGAACCAGAAAAAAATCTTAAAAAGAACTAATATCAAGCCTTTTGTGAAATACGTCAACCTAAACCATTTGATGCCAACAAGGTGGACAAAATTACTTCTTTTTATTAGATTTTCGGTTTTTTCTTTTTAGATATCAAATCACAGGAGAAATCGACTTCAAAAACTTGGTCACCGAAGATAAATTGCAAGGAGAAAAAAGGAACGAGCTTAGAAAATCGTTAAAAGTAGCCTTACAGGACAAATACCGAGCCTTGCCTGCCGTCAAAAGCTCAACCGACAAAGGAGCTCATTTGAGATTCTTCTTCAATAGATTAAAGTTTTAAAAGAACACAAAGGAATTTTATAAATAGATAGAAAAATTCGAAACTTAAAAGTTTTTGTTTTTGTTTTTTTCTTTTAAAAATGATTTTTTCACACATTTTCTAAACCCAAACTCCAAAATCCATCAAATAAAATGTATTTGACTGAAAATGAAAGAAAAAAATATTAAATTTGGATTAAAATTTTTTTTATTAAATTGTAAAAAAAATAAAAAATTCGCTCATGCGTGGGTTCGAACCACGGACCTACAGGTTAACAGCCTGGCGCTCTACCGGCTGAGCTACACGAGCTTGTTAATGAATAAGATCTAAAAGCCGATTATAATTCAAGATTTCTCTAAGGTTTTCTTAAAAACTTATTTATGTCTTAACCCTCTAAATATTGATTCAATCCTTTCACTGTTTCTTCGAATTCTTTCATAGGAATGAGCCAAATCTTAAAAAATAAATTTTTATTTGCGTAATTTAAAAAAATACTAGTCGATAACATTGTTCTTTGTTATTTTCTGCTTCTAAATTCGTGATACCAGCATTATTTTTTGAAGTAGCGCCCGGAAACATGAAATTAATGGATTTCTAAAGAATAGATATTTAAATGTAAATTTCAAAAAATGAAAAAAACCTGAACAAATGCGAAGTCTTCGAATTTTTGGAATATAAATTCTTTGAAATTGATTTCGTTTTTCTTTTTTTTGGCTGCTGGAATCGAAATATCCTTAAAAATCCTTAAAATTTATGTTTAATTCCCACAAATTAACATTTTATGTAATACTTTGTAACACATAGTATATAATCGAAGTTGAGAAAGATTTGGTTTTTTCCAAGAGGGCCTTGATTTTGATTCCCTTCAAGATCCTTTAATATTTGTCCATGAAGCATGGGAACCAATTTGGGACTCAAATTAATGATTCTTATAAAATTAAAAATTTAGAGTCTTCTTATCTTTGAAAAAACCTTTCATTTATCAAAAGTCCAACATTTTTTTCATGAAGGATTTTGATGAATTCATCATGTCTATCATTATGTTTTTTGCTTTTTTCCTCGACATATTTAATTATTTCTTCAAAAACCTTCTGTTTATGATATTGTTGAAAACTCATCAAGGTCGCGAACCCTAAAATTGTCTTATCTTTGGGCATGTTTTTTATTGTGTTTTCCTCCTCTTCATCATCTGCTGTTCCGATCATGGTTCCCAAATCCTTTTGTTCGATAATTAATTGGGCTAAGTCAGAGGATCTGTAGCTGAGCCCGTCCAAATAACCGTTAATTAAAGATTTTATGGAAAAAAATTGAGTTGGATTTGGCTCATAAAATTCAAACTCCACAGTGATCTCCTCATCTTCCCAATCATCTTCTGTGCCCTTTGCTTGTTTCTTGGTTGTGCAATCAATTTCTTCATCTTCAATTGACATTTTGTCATCATCATCAGATAGATCTGGAGACTTCAGGTTTTTGGATCTTTTGGATTTTTTGCCAACTTTGCGTGCTTCCATTTTTCAAGAGAAAATCTTTTTTTTTCTTTTAATATTGTTATAAGATGAGATTTTAATTCCTATAAAATAATTTTTTTCTTTTATTATTTTCATTTTACAAAATTTTCTTTTTATACTTAATTATTTTTAAAATAAAGGTCATATATAATGAATGCCATCTTTAGAAGAGTCCTTGGAAACATTCAACTTTCCATTCTTTGTTCTTTGATTGTCCTGAATGATCTTGGCTATCGTCTTATTCACATCTTTCCCGTTAGGTGTTCGGGGTGTGCCATTCGAATGCTTCACTGGAATCTCAGTTTGTCTTATCATATTCATAGGCTTCGTCTTGAGATATTTCTGATAAATTTCAGAAACATCATAGTTCGCTGTTTTATTAGTATTGTTTTGAGTTTCTTGAGTTTCTTGACTATATTTATTCTGAACCTTCTTGAAATCCAATTGAATTTGAAGATCTTTGCAAGTTTTTTTATAATCGTTTCTCTCATTTTCAACATTAATTAAAGCCTCGCTTTTCTCTTGCAACTCTTGAATAAGTCTCAGGTTTTTCGTTTTCATAGTTTCCAATTCAAACGTTCTTAATCCAGGCTCCTTAAAGTTGCGATCGAATTTCTCATCTAAAACGGAGATCATAGATTTGATTTCATTTTCTTTTTGCAAAGATAAAGATAATCTATCGAAAAGTTTCTCGAAATAATTGAATAGAATGAATTCATTTTTCACTTTGTTGGACCCTCCCTTCAAGCTTTCATCCACTATTTCTGCGATTTTCATATGTTCTCCTTGAAGAGAAGAAAAGTTTTCTTTCAAATCCTTTAATTCTTTGCTGATTTTTTCTTCATTTTTCTCCGACTTCTGATGGGTTAGCTTCTGCACGCTCTCTTTCAATTGTACGAATTCAGAAAAGTCTTGAACATCGACGAAAATAGGTCTTGCTGAAACTATTCTTTTGTTTTTATCATTGAAATTAGGGGATTTCTTTTCATAATTCAAAGAAATGGCGTTTCGAAGATCCAAACCACTTTCACTTTCAACAGTCGTCAAATTTCTCGAAACATTCAGCGAATCCTTTTGATTTTGGTATTCCTTTTTATTTGTTAGAAATTTGGTTTGGAAATCAGAGAAAAAATTCTTCAACTCTGTGAAGACCTGATTTTCAAGAGATTTATTGTATTTCCGAGGACTTTTCTTCATTTCTTCCAAGTCCTTTTTCACATTTTTGATCGCTTGGACAATTCCCATTAAAATCTTGGCGTGTTTTATTTTGCTTGATTTTATATTGGCGATTTCATTGAGGTATTCTCTATTATTTCTCTCGTTAATTTCTAAAGCCTGCTTCATTTTATCCATGGCTTCTGAGTCTTTGTTCATTTTTTGTAGATTTTCTTCATATTTAACTTGAATTTCATCCAAATTTTGTTTATTTTTCTCAATTTCAAGTGCCAAAACTTTAATCCTACTTTCAAATTCATGCTTTTTTCCTTTGAATTCGAGTTCTTTTTCTTCAATTTTTTTCTGTGTTTCAGCTTGAAGAAGGTTTTCTTTCTCCAATAAAACCTCTTTGAAATCATTTTCTTTCTTCTCTATTTTCTCGACAAAAGAGTCTAATTCATGATGCAATTGCTCGTTTTCATTTTTATAAGTTTCTTGCGTTTTTCGCAAGCTTTTAATTTCCTCCCAAAGTAATTTATTTTGTTCCAAAGCCTCATCAATTCCTGTGTACCCCAAACTCTTAGCTTTTTCTTCAAAAAGACTCATTTGAGTGCAAATTTCACCCATTTTCTCAAGTTTTTGCTCCAAGTCTTCCTTATTTTCTTCAGATTTTTCTTTGATTTTCAGCTTTTCCTCGTAATTCTTCTTCACATCTTCAAGTTTTTCCTCGTATCCCTTCTTCAAAGTCTCGATGGTCTCCTTATAAATTGTGGCACTGGCTGTTTCAATCATCTGCATTTGTTCGAAGTTTTTTTCTAAATTGGCCTGAAAATCCACAGTTTCTTCGGAAATTTCGCCTTCGTTCTTGCAGTTGTGAACTAAATTTTCAAGAATTTTGCTGTTTTCCTCGAAAGTTTCGATCAATTTGGTACTTTTTTCCAATTTGTCATTGATTTCCAAGAGTTTTCTCTCTAAATTGGCGATATTTCTCTCATATTTTCTGCAGGATTCGGCGTATTCTTGTTCCATTTCATAAATTTTGTTTTTTAAACTCTCTGTTTCTTGGATGAGGGTGAGGTTTTTCTTCATGTGTTCTGCTTTGTCGAGCGATAGGGCTTCGTTTTGGTTATATAATGCTTCTATTCGTTTATCTCGATCATTGATAGCTTCCCAATATTCAGCTGGATCAAAGGGTTCGATCTCCTGAATGGGTGATGGAATCCGATTGGAAACTGATTTTTCTTTAGCACCCTCTTCAAAGGAATAAAGGCGATTATAGAGAAACCCGTCTGATATTGATTTCGGATTAATATTCATGATGATTCAAAAGGGATTGAAGAAATAATTTCGGTTTAATCTCAATAATTAAATAAGAAAAAAAAAATGAAAAAAATTACTCCACCTCTAGCTTAAAAATTTATTGATTTTAAAATAAAATTCATAAGTAATAATGCCGGAATATATATTATTTATTTTTAATCATAAATTTAAAAAAAAAAAATTTTTGTTAAAAATAAAAAAATTAATTTCAACTAAAAAAACAAATGAAATAGAATTCAAAATCTCTATTGTAATTATTTAGTTTTCAAGTTTTAATCAAAATTTTCCGATTTTTTTCCTTTTCCTCCTTAATCCTAGAACTGGTTTGAGACAATAGTTCAAATTTAAAATGTTCGAAAAAAGTGTTGATTTTCTGCTCTTCTTTCAAATTGATTTTTTTCACAATTAATTGATTTGAAACATCAACATCAACATTTTTTTCAGAGTTTAATAACATCAGCAACAAATCGTTAAATTCCTTATTTTCATTTTTGTTCAAAATGTTGTTTTCTGTCGAAATCACAATTTCCTTAATATTTTTGTTCCTTAGAAGTCCCTCACATATGATATGCAAAGTGTTGAAAACACACTGCTCAATAGGGGTTACTGTAATGGCTGTGGTGGTGTCAAGCAAGCATGTCCATGATTCATGGTTTTTCTCAAAAAAGGCATGAGAACTTTTCTTTTTCCCAGGTTTTTGAATTTTTGGGCAGCACCAGAGAAATCTTATGAGAAGATAGGCATTTTTGCCTAAAAAGAGAAGGAAAAAATACAAGCTGATCATAACTATTGACATCACATCAAAGAAAAATATAAATATTTCAATTATAATCGAAGGAATGAGGAGCACCCAATTGCAACTAATACAACCATTATTCATGTTATTATTGAGAAAATTTTGAAAAATCTTAAAAACTATGCATTGTTTTCGGCAAATCTCGTTTTTGTGGAAGTCCAAATTAAAGCAAAGTGAGTAAAACATAAACAAAGGTCCTGCAAAACAATAGAAAAAACATAAGGCTAAGCCATTTCTATTGGGATTGTTAAACGAAAAATCTGATTCCTTCGACTGACATCCCCCCCAAAAATTCAATGACTTGGAGTTTTCTTCGATGTATTGATTGCCACAATCTTTTAAATAACAATTGAATTTTTTATAGTCTCTATTCTCATCTTGGCAGCCCATGTCATTTTCAATCATTTTCTTGGCTCCAGATGAGACCCAAACCATTTGATTAGAAAAGTAAAGAGAAATTTTAGCAATTTTGATCTTTTCAAAGAAACCACCTATTTTATCCTTCATGTTTTCGAAATTGCAAATTTGATCCATGATAATTTCCAATTCCTTCAAATTGGTGAAACTGTTTATTTTTTCCAAATTTCCCACAGACTTGAAAATGTTAAATTTCTCAACGTCTTTCTGTGTTTTATCAAGCATTTTCATTTTCTCTTGTTTTATCATTATTTTATAGATTTTGGACTTATCTCCCAAGAATTCATTAAGCTCATCAAAATTATTCATTGTCAAAGTTGTCTTATCATTTTCCAAGAGATTAATTTCCTCAGGAAGTATCTGTGGCAAATGAGGACTTAACATCAAATGTGGATTTATCTTAATATCTATTTTCACACCTGAAAGCTCCTTTTCAACATTTTCTATTAAAGCGTCAACCGTGCATCTTTTGTGTGGGTCGTTATTTAAGCATGTCAACAAAATCTCATAGACATTCAGATTATTTAAACCTTCTTTTAACCTCTCCAAATCCCTGTTTTTCACCTTATTCATTATCATCTGATACAAAATCACTCCCAAAGAATACACGTCACATGGGTATGAATAAGACTCATTTCGAGTGATCTCTGGAGCCATGTAAGATGGAGTTCCTGCAAAACTTTTCAAATGAGTTGCATCTCCTAAAAATTTGCTGATGCCAAAATCGGCAATTTTAACGATTAGTTTGTCATTTAATCTCTTGAGTAAAATGTTTCCAGGCTTCAAATCTCTATGAATAATTTTGTTGGAATGAAGAAATTTGACTCCTTTGCATGCTTGAAAGAAAATAGGAAGAAAATAGGCAAGTCGCTTATCCAAATTAGGCTCAGAAGCGTTGAATTGAGAAATACGGCTTTGAAGACTATCTTCGCAATATTCCATCGTCAATATGTAATATGAGAAATTCTCGCTCTCATCCTCAAAAGCCTCGAAATTTTGTAATATGTGGACATCCTTTTGCTTCATCTTCAAATGGATTTTCATTTCTTCGAAAATCTCCAGAATTTCTTCATTGTTTTCCGAATTTAACCTTGAACCCTCGAAATTGCTTTTGGGTATTTGAAAGATTTTGCAAGCACTTTCATTTGAATTTAGCTTATTTTTGACTAAAAAAACATAACCAAAGCTGCCTATTCCCAACAGCTTTTGCACGATGAAATGTTTGGAGATCAGGGGTGGGACATTAAGAAAAAGTGGGATGTGGGCTTGATTGTGTTCTTGAAAACATTCTTTGCAGAGAAATACCTTACAGCTTGGAGATGGACAATAGGCACGAAAATCTAAATAATGGGTTTCGCATTTGTCTTCGGGAATAAGTTCATTTGCTGACATTTGTAATGAATATTTATAGATATGAGTTTATTTCTGATGAATTTTCCAAATTTTATAGATAATTTCTTTCGTTTCTCCCAAATACACAATTATTTTATTTTTAGAAAAAAAAAATCTCTTTGAGTTGTTTTGATAATAATTTTACAGATACAAACAGGACGGTTTGCAAAGTCCTTATTTATTTTCTTAAAAAAAATTGAAATTTTTATTATTATTATATTTAATCAAAAATAGGACAGTTTTTTTAATGTCTCAAAATTTTAATTTTTTTCAGGCAGAAGAGATTCCTCAGAAAATAACCTTTGTATTAATATTATTTATGATATTCATAATTAAGTTTTCATCTATAGGCCTGTAAATAAACTGATCTATTCCTTTTTCTTCAATTGTATTCCAATCATCTTCTTTGTTTCCTAGAATTCCAATAATCTTCGAACTTATTGAATTGGTCAATTTTTCGATTCCACGTATATTTTTCATTAATTCATATCCGTTCATGGTTTTCCCTTTCAAATCAATAAAAATCGCATCATAATTAAATCCATTTTCAAGGAAGTCCCGAAACACATCCAGCGAATTGGTGAAGCTTTGTCCATAATGAACTTGCAATTTTGAATTATATTGAAATTTTTTAAAAACTTGAAAACTGTTGATATTGTCATCATTGACTAAAATTGAAAACTTCATATGTTTTTTAATTTTCTTCATTCGAAGAAGACCCATACTTTGGGCTCGAGAACCAGCTTGGTTCCACCCTGAAAGACGGGTTTCTAGTCTTGACATTATATGTGCTGGAAGATCATTTTTAGGAATTTTTGATAAATATGGAACAATTAAAATTTGAATCTCTTCATCTTCTGTTTCTTTTGGCTGAGTTTTTTGGGGTATGTTAAGGAAAATTTCCTTTACTTGACCAATTTTGCTAAAGGAAAGATTAGGATAATGAGGCCGGACAGAAACTGATCTTTGTTTGGGAATTCTTTCTAGATATCCCTTTCTGTTTTTATAAATTTTTTATAAATAAATAAATAAATAAATAAATAAATAAATTAAATTAACAACCTTTGCAAGGAGTTAAAATTTTTTTGTTGATTTGAAGAGAATAAACAGGAAAAAAAAGGTTTGGATTCTTTTGATAGAGGGGGAGGTCCATCAGACTCAATTTTTCTAAAGAACTCCGAATTTTTTATGTTTACTAAATCGAGTTCAGGACATTTATTCAATATGTATGTTCTATAAGCTTGATAATCTAATTTATGCAATTCTTCTAAAGAGGAAAAAGAATTAAACTTCAATCCTTGTTTCAATCTTTCGTTTTTTAATATCACATCATCCATTTCTCCATTTAATCGAGGAATATAAATTTCACTTTTAAACATAAGCCCCATTTTTTTCTGTTGGCTTAAGACGTGTTGTTTCAATAAAATCAATGAATCCTTCATCAACATTTTCTTCAAAACATCAGTTTTTTCATTCTCTAATTCACTCAATTTATATCTCAGAACAGGAGGAAAAACTTCAGGATCTCTTGATTTTAGCTTGAAAATGCTAGATGAAATTTTTTGAGCACTCACAAGTTTATTTAAACTGGTTAAATTTTCTTCTATTCCTTGGGAAATACTAAAATGGCTTTTTCTATGGTCGAAACCTCCTTGATTCGATTGATCGTTCTCAGAACTTTGTAATTTTATTTCCTCAACCGGAATATCTAATTTTGTGGCAGAATTCACTTTTGGAACAAAGTCTAATTTAGATTCCCTTCTTTTAAAGCTCTTTTTTGATACGAGTTCTTCGGTATTTACCTTAGTCGAAGAAGAAGATCCTTGTTTTTTTAATTTGATTTTGGGTTCTTCGATAATTTGATCGATCATTGGTTGTTCTTCATTTCTTTTAATTTCTGTAGGCGATAAATTAATGGCATTATTACTGGAACTCATATTGTTATTGCTATTTTCTCTTTTCATGTCTTTAGTGCTTTTCATTTGGCTTATAATGGGTGCATGATGAGGTTTCTCTGGTTTTTTTAATTTGGGTTTCCAGACGAAATGGTTCTTTTTGACAGTGTTTCTCAAAGATGTTAAATTCAATAATTTGTGATTATAGCATATTCTAGAGGGTGTGAGGTTGTTGACGTTATGATTTGAGCTAGTATGAAGATCTGTTCGACTCGATTTTTGACCAAGGAAGGTTTCTAATTCATTCACTATGCTGAAGGGAATTTCAAAACAGACCATAAATCTATCTGTATCTTGATTATTAACATAATGTTTACAATTAAGAATTACCAACAACATTCTGAACATCAAAAATTCCTGCTTATTTTCACATCGATTTGAGGGATGCAAAAAAAGAGGCCTGATCTTTGAAATTTCACTGAACAAAGGGTGAGTCAGCAAAATATCAAATAATTGGACTTGTTTTTCATATCGAGGCATATCAAAATCAAAGCCAAGCACATATTTCCCACCATCATGACTTGAATTATCGATTTCTTTTAATCTACAATGGATTCTGAATTTTGAATGTTTCGGGAAATTGGTATAGATAAACGCTATTTTTAGAAAAATTGAGATTGCGGTCTTAAAACTAAAATAATCCCCACAAACAAAGTCAGGAAAAGACTCTTCAAAACTCAAATTTATCTCCCAAAGCTTATCAACACTTTTCAATAAAAAGACTTCTAATAAATAAATAAAAGTGTTTTGGACATGAAATTTTTTTTTAATTTTGGCTTCATCTCCGACAAAAAAAGAAATCGTTTCTTTCTTCCTGTTTACTCTATTGATCACAGAATTTATGAGGTAAATACTATTGGCAAGGTTTTTCAGATCTCCATCCTTGATTAAAAGTGCTCCTTGCCCATTGCTTTGAAGATTGGTCCATTTAATATAATCATTTTCGAGGCAACCGAGAATCTCCAATAAGTTTTCATGTATCTCCTCATAAGAATCCAAGGTTCTCAAGAGAATATTTTTTTCGCTTAAAATATCTTTAAATTCCAAAAGAAAGCATGGTCTTGATGCCCATAAAATCGGTCTTATGCTTGCATCAAAAAACATCTCTAATGCTGATTTTTCTCCTTCCTTTGGAGTTGATGGTCCATTTCCATTTCCATGAATATCAATGAAGATGTTCGCTTGTGATTTGTTAGTCTTAAAATTATTACTATTATTTGTATCGATAGTGTTCACATTTTCATCTTTAAATTCATCAAACAAAGATTCGTTTCCCAGCAAATCTTTTAGCAAACGAGTCTCTGCTTCAGTGTAACGGAGTTGAAGATCTTCCCTTCCTGAATACTCGGTTGGTAAGACCAATTCAAAGCTAAAAGCGGAAGTGTGAAATTCTTTTGCTTTAAATAATTGCTCCTCAAAACTTTCTTGAACTGAAGGTCTTAAAAGCTTGAGAAAATTCAATTTGTTGATTTGTCTAATAGTAGCTGATCTCTTTATTCGTTGATTATGATTATCCACATTAGAATCATGAGAAAATTCATATATTTCTTGTGCTCTCATATTCATAGAAAGAATTCTTTTGTTATCGTCGATTATGAAATGGGGATTTATCGAATTACCATATAAATACATAAAGATTTTGAAACCCTTTCGTTGTTGATCGAAGCAAATCCAATTTTTCCGAGAGTTCAAATCTGATAAATAGGAACTAGATCCTGAAATCATAAAAAGATAAAAGAAATTTGAAAATGCCCATTGAAAATGATAAAAAATTACAGCATTTCCTAAAATAAAATTTATCAGGTTTATGTAGAAAGGAATTGCACAGAAAGTGCTGAAAATGATATCCAATGAAAGAATTGATATAAATGCTGTTTTATATTCATAATTTTCCAAAATTTTTAACTTCATTATAACAATAATAATCGCAAGAATCGTTCTGATGATAAAAGTTGATGGGACTGTTATTTTTATGAACTTCCTGATGGTGAAAATTAAGCCTCCAAAACAAAGGTAGAGAATGAGTTTTTCACTTGCAAGACCTTGGAATTCAAAAAAATATTGGGGGTCTTGAGAAAATTTGAATGGAGCAATCAATAGAGTAGCTCCCAAAAATGATTTCAAAAGAAAACTATTTTGACTAAAGGAGTCTATCAAATAGGCCTTTTCAGTTTTCTTTTTTGTAAATTTTAAGAAGAATGGATCTTTTTGATAAATTTTCAGATCGACAAAAGTTTGGGTGGATTGATAATCTTCCATTTTTAGAATGGTTTAACAATAATTAAGAAGGATTTTAAATAAATGTGCAAAAAATTAAAATAATAAACGACTTTTACGGCCTTTATTATATTTATAATAATAGTTTTAGCATAAACTTATTGCGAAAATTCAATACTTATTTTTTAAATCATTAAAGGAAACCAGAAATAAATTAATGAAGTCTTTAATTTTAATTTTCATTATTTCATTTTGTTCGCAATTAACCCTTGCTATCAAGCTCCGATCAAAAATCAAGGAAAAATCAAGCATGAATCTAAAAATTTACAGAGGCGACCCTGAAGTTGAAGGTTTTCTTCTCTCCTATTAATTGAATTATTTCATTTGAACAAATAGGATGTGTTGCCTGCAAAATGATTTGGGAAAACATTGAAGAGGCTTTGGGGGATGATAGCAGGAATTCCATTTTAGCAGCTGAAGCCTTCCAATATTTTTGCAAAATTTCTCCAGACATTTTTTTCAATCCTGTAAAATTAAACTTGGATTTATGTTTTGACTCATTTTTTTTAGTGCAATGAAATGTTTCAACAACTTTTTGATATGAGTGAAAACTTTGCTATTCACAAAATGAATCATGAAGCTTTATGCAAAAGTAAGAAAGCAATATCTTAATGATTTCATATGAAAATTTTTAGAAGCCAAAATGTGTATCAGTTAAAGAAAACTCATTTAATTTCAGGAACTTTTAAATATATAGTATTTAAGGAATTTTTGAATTATGACACTAATATTTTCTAACTCTTCCTTTCCTGAATGTTTTCTTTAAAAATTTATGTTTTTTCATTTTATGGAGAACAATTTTTTCCTTTTAAATGTGTTAAAAAAACAATATATTTATTGACTTGAAAAATCATTTATTGTTATTTTTCAAAAAAAAAAAATTATCAATAACAAAAAAAAAAATTTTCCTTGGAATGACCGATAAGATTTCAATAACTTTTGATGATGAAAACAGAATCAGAGTCCTTGATGCGGATAAATATCGTGAAACTGATATGCTTAAAAACGAGAGCATGGAGTTCATTAAAAGTTTGTTTCATTGTTTCTTAAAAAACTATCCTAATTTCTTTTTTTTGTAGAAATCATGAGTTTTGATGAAACAATAACTAACTTAATTGAAACATTGGAAGAACAAGCAACCAAAATTGAGCAAGTCAAACTTAGGGTTTGTTTCAAATATTAAAACTAAATCATTTGATTTTTATGATTTGACAAAATTACATTTTTGAAAGGCTTTGGGAGAAAGAAATAAGGTAGAGACTGAAGAAGAAAACCGAAAGAAAAAGATGCAAGAATTAAATAATTTAATCAATGAAAAAAGAAGCGAACTTGAAAGGTCCCATATTAAAATTGATTAAGTTATAAATTAAAAAAAAAAAATTAAAAAAGAGTTACCATGGAATTGGAGAGTCTCCAAAAGGTCGAAAATGAGCAAAAATTATTAATTGAAAAATTAACAAATAATGAAACTTCATAAAATATAAATTTATTAACATCTAGTTTCCTTCTATTTAAATTAAGCCTCAGCAGGAATAATAGGGTTTTCCCTAAAAAACTTTCTGATTTTTTTGGGAATTTCTTTTTCTTTTTTTATCAAAAGCAATTTCTCCACTGTGTTGAGGTATTTTTGGTCATCATATTTATTTCCAAATAATGCAAAAAAACTTTGATCTATCCTTTTCAAACTATGTTGTAATCTGCAGTTAAGTTCTCTTTGATTATCTCTCTTCTTGAAATTAACTCTTATAAATCTTGGGTTTCTGCAATCCTTTTCTATGGTTTCCATTGGAATCAAAAAATGGTTTTTTGAGGGGGGTGACTTTGAATGAATTTTTGCGTGTTTTAAATTTTTTTTTTAATTTTCTAGGTATTTATAATTTTTTTGATCCAATGAAACGAGAGTTTGAAATTCTGATAAGACCTAGAATACAAAAATCAATTCTTTTATAATCGGGATCGATTTAAGGGAAAAAAATAAAAAACTTTTTAATGTTTGAAATACTTTGTACAATATAAAATGTGAAAAAAGCTTGTTGACTAGAAACACTTAAAAAATATTCCTTTTATGATTAACAGCATTTTTTTTCTTCTTTCATTGGCGTTCCCAAAACAACCTCATTATTATTTTTAAAAGAACTGCTGAAATTTGTATCCTTTTCTTTTTTGTTCTTCCCTTCTAATTGAGCTAAGATTTTTTCGCTCAAACTCATGAAAGCCTCCTCCAAATTGATGTTTTCTTTGGCAGAAGTCAAAAAAGCTTGATCAATTCCATTCGCCAAAGCGAATTCATCTAATTTGCTTTTCTTTTTTTTCATCATTTCCAAAAAAGCTTCGTGAGAATCAAATTGATTTTGTAATAAGTCAACCTTGTTTTCCAAAATAATAAAAGGAATGCGATAATCTTCTCCGAGATAATCAGCGTTCTCCAGCACGACTTTTTTCCATTCAATCAAACTTATCATGCTTTTTTCCTGAATTGTGTCAGCCACCATCACACACCCCAAACAGCCTCGTATATACATTTTGCTTACAGCCTTAAATCTCTCTTGGCCTGAAAATTTAATAAAGATTGAATAGGGAAGAATTTATGAAAAGGACCTGCCACATCCCAAAGTTGCAATCGGAGGGTTGTTTCATTCTTTTTAATTATTTTGGTAGAAAAGTCAGTTCCTATTGTGGGGGCCAAAGAAGGATCGAATTTTGAATAGCAAAAACGATTTAATAAGGAGGTTTTGCCAACTCCACTATCTCCAACAATTATCACTTTTACGAATATGGGATCCTTTTCTTGCATAATCTAAATTAGAAATAATTAATTTTTTTTGTTTTTTATGGAATTTTTTTCAGTATTTCATAAAGTTCTGACTTTATAAGGAGAGTTTTTTTTTTATTTTAAAGAGAAAAAAATTATGTTTAAGTTGAGAAATCAGCAGAAAATCCACTCTTTTTTTTTAATTTTTGAAATGTTGTAAAATTTCTTCAATAATTTTTTTGTTGCAAAAAAAAAAAAAAAATAGATTATTAGAAAATAATAATAATTTTTTTTTTTCATATTTCCTTTTCGGACCTTCAAAATCTCAATTTATTTACATAATGAAGTACAGTCTAACCATGTTATTCAAAAATGCGAATCTCACGTTGAACGGGAACAGCCCACCGGAAAAACTAGCCAAATCTCTTTATATTTCCTCTCATAAATTATGGAAATTTTTCTTAATTTATGAAGTTTTAACAGATTTAGTCAACTTTTTATTAGTTTCAAGTGAGTTTCTGTCTGAAAATGGGATCGAATCGGATAACCTATTGTTTAAAGTGAAAATTTCATTGAGAGTTGTGCAAATCGTAATTATTTTCTTTTTTTGTTGGGTCTCAAACAAAACCTTCAAAAAAGTTCATTTTGGACCTTCCTCATCTAAGATCTGTGTTCTATTAAATGGTATGATCGATCTTTTAATTTTATGCCACATAGATAGCAAGCTTCTCGCTTTTGATAAAAACCAGATTTATGGATTTTTTGTCATTTTCAAAGTGATAATATATTCCTTTTTTCTGGAAAAACAGCTTTATTTGAATATTAGTTCAGCAAGTTTTCTTCTTTATTATGTATTTTGGAATTCAATTGATTCCTCTCTGCCAAGAGCCGTGATTTATTCAATTATGATTCTAATTTTGATTTTTGGTTCATCTTATTTTCTGAAGAATAGCAGCAAATCTGATTTCCGAAAAGAAAAAAAGCAAAAATTATATAAACATTTTATTTGCAATCCTTTTCTGGAAATAATCCCTGAAGGCATTCTTTTGGTGAAATCAAATGAAGATTTCAAATTGGTTTATCATAATCAATACATTTTCAAAACCTTGGAAGTTGATAAATTTTTTCCCACTGAAATAAAGGAAATTTCACAATATATGGCTAATTTCGTCAGATCCAAAAAGGAAACGGATTCAAAACACATGCTCCGGTCAAGATCCTCCAAAAGCCAAAATCATAGGCATTGTAACAGCTTTCAAACTTTCAATGATCTTGTTGAAATTTTATCGAATTTAAAAGCAGACGATTCTGTCGAAATGGGAGAAAAAGATGGACCTCCTCAATATTTTATGGCCAATCGCATAGATCCTTCAAATCCTGATCAACAACTCTATCAAATAGAATTGACCATAAAGAAAATATATTTTAAAAACGAACCCTATTTCATCATTCTTTTTCAAAGCATGAAGCTCAAAAAAATGGTTCAAGATTTAAGAGATAAAGATGATTTCAAATCGAGACTTTTATCTTCCTTTTCACATGAATTGAAAACACCATTAAATGGGACTATCCCTTGTTTGGAGTTGCTTCTCGATGAAGATGGCATCAATGAAGAGTTAAAAGAGAAATATATAAAAACGAGCATTTCCAGTTTAAAATTATTACAAAGCACAATGAATGATATTATTGATTATTCTTTGATAGGTTCAGGTCAATTCATTTTAAATATAAAACCTGTCAATATAATGAGCATTATCATGGAGATCGGGGAATTGATAAAGCCACAACTTCATGCCAAAAATATCTCTTTTACCACAAATTTCATCAATTTGGGCCAAACCCCTCTTTTATATTCAGATTCCAACAGAATCACACAAATCCTTTTAAACCTTTTGATAAATGCCCTTAAATTCACAAATTCAGGAGGCTTCATCGATCTTAATGTAACGAGTGAAATCAAGAACTTTGTTGAAAATCTCACCTTCGAAGTCAAGGATACAGGAATCGGAATGACAGAAGGGCAGCTCAGTGAAATCCAATGTTATTTAAAAAAAATAATTGAAGATAGTGAAGAACATTTAGCTTTAAACTTAAATTCAACAGGTTGTGGTTTCGGGCTTTTGATAAGTCAAACTATCTCTTTGATTTTAGGTCCAGATGGAGAAAATGAGGTTGGAGGATTAATGATTGAGTCGAAATTGGACGAAGGAACCAGAGCGCGATTCGTGGTCAGTGATAAGAAACCGAGTTTGTTAGAATCGAAATCTTCTTTAAGTTTGTCCAAAAGTTTGAACCGCAAAACATCAGTGCTTTACGACTCAGTCAAAATTGAGTTTTGAAGGAAGTTGAACATTTCTTTGAAGAAATCACATAAAACCGATTCATTAAGTTCCCCCATTCATTCAATGTATAATTTGAATAATTATGTTGTGAACAATTTGC
>Ga0302186_10000816_pt1 | contig 26915 bp, 26 predicted proteins | sample II_Bog_E1_2_FD_198782 | JGI IMG/M metagenome (GOLD analysis project Ga0302186, IMG submission 198782) | Peat permafrost microbial communities from Stordalen Mire near Abisko, Sweden - II_Bog_E1_1 | ecosystem: Environmental > Terrestrial > Soil > Wetlands > Peat | place: Sweden: Abisko... | reverse complement strand
CCCAACCCCAACCCCAACCCCAACCCCAACCCCAACCCCAACCCCTCTTATTTTAATATCAAATATTTGAAATATGCTTGAAATGGACATCATAATCAATCATAATAAAAAAGATGATAAGATGAGATATGCATGCAATCACTTGAAATCCTCATCCTCTTCATCGGGGAGAGGTTGGTTGTCAGCCTCCTTCCATTATTCACTCAGAGCTTGGATCTGGGAATGGTCCATCACGATCTCTTGAGGTTTAAGAGCGAGTGCTTCAACCAAGTAAAGGTTAGGATCTCCGGAGAGGGTTCTCAGAATCCAAAGGAAGGGTTTCTCGTACTGGTAGTTGGACTTGGCAGAGATATCAAAGTATTGCAAGTTGCGCTTTCTGTGGAAAGTGATTTGTCTGGCCTTGACTTTTCTATCCTTTTGATCAACTTTGTTGCCAACCAACACTATGGGGATGTTATCACAGATGCGAGTGAGATCTTTGTACCACTTGGGCACGTTTTTGTAGGTAATTCTGGTAGTGACATCAAACATGATGATGGCGGCATTGCCACCAATATAGTAGCCTTCACGTAAACCGCCTAACTTCTCTTGTCCAGCTGTATCCCAAATGGACAACTTGATGGGACCGTGATTGGTATAGAAAGTGATGGAACTGACCTCCACTCCCTGGGTGGCAATGTATTTCTTTTCGAATTCTCCAGTAATGTGCCTCTTGACAAAGGTGGTCTTGCCGACTCCTCCGTCTCCGATCAAGACGACCTTGAACTCAGCCACAGGTTTCACTCCCTAAGATAGCTAAATTGGTTACCTCCATATGTTGAATGCTTAAAATAATATAATTCTCAAATATATTTCACCACTTATTATAGCAGCCAAATATATCATAAGATTGCCAACAATTAAGATTGCCTCAACAATGGTTATTTGCTTATACTTTGCTGGATTTTGCTGCTTTCACAGTCTATAATTCATAATGTTGATTGTGCTGGATAATAATGATTTGCGAAATTATAACATCACGTCCAGTACATGTGTCTGTAGTGAGTGGCTTTGGTTGACTTCATGCCCGATTTCCAATGCTTATACCCCAAATTATCTCGAACTGCATAGGTTTATGCTCTTGTGCAAAGTAAACTTCTAAAGTAGGCTTTGGATTTTATATATTTAATCGGGAAGAGAAGGATTAAGCCAAAGAGCACCATCGTTTGCCTAACCTTCTTGTCGTTTCTTCTCCAACCCGTTCTCCTCTGCATAAAGAAGATGAAGTTAGCAACATCATTTGCCATTTGAGGTGTGGAAGCAGGAGTTCCGTCTTCATATTCGAGCATTCCATCATGAAGTTGTCTGGGCATACCAATAATCATGTGGTCAAAGTAACTACATTTTAAATGAAATACGGATTAAAGTGCTTTCCCTTGGGTACTTCCAATCCATAAGGTGGTTTGAAGTGGTAGCCAGTCATAATGTTGTAGATATAGTTGATTCCTCCAGGTCTTAATCTGATTTTGGTGAAATCAGTAGGCCAGACTCCTCCGTTAGCATTTTTAGCCTGATCCTGTGAAAAGTAGGTTGGATAGATGTGATCATGGATGTATCTGCATTAAATAGTCAATACCTATCTCTTTAGTCCCATTCCTGATAGTAAAACTGTTTGTAGTGGTGATGAGCGGGGTGGATAGTGAAATGTTCAGCTACCCAAGCTGATAGTTCGAGTTGTTCGTAAACCTTATCCAGCAGAAGATCGTATTTCTTGTACATCATACCGTGACAGTTCGAGCAGTTTTTGGTGAAGACTTGGAAACCTACATTAAATCAATTTTAGAATAGAACTTTCTCCGAAGAGAAAATCAAAAGTGTGTACCTCTTCTCACACTTCCTGAGTCGTAGGTTCCCCAGGCTCTGAACTGAGGCCAAGATAAGCGTCCGTGATGTGTGCCGACCTCCGTAACCATCTCCTCGTACCCCTTAATACCCCAATGTGCGCCGATATCATCACGATAGATAAAGCATTTCTCATCTTCCTGAGCTCCAGTTAAAGCTATTCCTGTTGCAAAGGTGGCAAGAATAAACTTCCTGGTTATATTCATAAAATAATGAATGATATTAGCTGCAAACAGCACGAATATGAATATTTTTAAAGAAGTCAATATCTAACATCTGGTAATTTCGAAGAGAATAGAACCTCAGATATGGTTCTTAAATTATAAAAATAAAATCGGAGAGATGAATCCCTATAACAATCCATATGTAAGATGATGATAATGCAGAACAATGGTTATAACAATGGCGGTTATGGGTATAACAACAATCCTTATGCGAACCCCTACAATGATCCTTATGCAGATCCTTACAACAAACCATATCCGCCTGGACCAGGATACAATAATTATGGTCAAGGTGGAGGCTATGGCTATAATAATAACAACAACAATGGGGCTGAAGATTGTTGTGCTTGCCTCGCTGGAATGTGCTGTGCCTGCTGCTTGCTATAAATGTGTCTTCGATGATCATCATCTATTGAAACATTTCTAATTTTCTTATATCAATAAACCAGTAATGAAACAACTACCCATATATCCTGTCATATCATTGACTTGTGAGATAAGCAGTTAATATCTAAAAGTAATTATTGTTGTGGAGAATCTATAACTTCCAAATAGATATTGAAATTATTCAGTAATTAAAATATTGCTTCTGCCAAGCTATTTTATTTGATTAAATACAGCAGAAGTATACTATAGTTCCACCATCATGAAAGCGCCTTCTTCTTGCTGATTATCGAAAGTATAATATGCAATTCAGCGAGAATCATCTTATCTGCGGTGTAAAATAGCTTAACGCATTCTATTTGCGTCTTTCGTACCCTTGCGTTATCCCTGGCGCACGTTTATGTTTGATATCACCTTTTTCCAGCCTGCGTCAATGTTTAATTTGGACATTTCCTCCTTGTTCTCGGCCTCGTTTCTGATATTTCTGGTAGCTCTTTCCGTTTTTTACTCCTATTTCGCGGCAAGGAACTCATTCAGCTGACGACGGCCCTAATCTTTTCTTTTAGTCTTTTACGACCACTCGCGATCCTGAATTATCATTGAAATACGCTTCTTTCCCTCAACATATTTTGAATTCTGTCTTCTTCCTCGCGGATTCGTCGTGAGGCTTAGTCTTCCTCAAATTAGTTAAACTCATATTATCCATCATCTTCTCCATTATTGGCAGGTTGTGGCGGAGACAATGAATTGAACTGAAAAGCCGGCTGTGCGGGTTGTACTGAATGAGCGATGGTGTACCTTGTGGATTGTTGTCAGCTTCACCAAATTAAAAAGGTTAGTATTGCAGTTCCATACGGGCGGACTGATCCTGAGTGGACGTGGGATGTTAACTTTCCATAAAAAACTCATCCATTTTGAGATTGTGGTGATATTATCCTTAAATATATCAATCTGTGATTTCATTACTGGATCATAATATTCATAAAATGATGGAAGGAATCAGCCCTCATGCCAGGCTGTAAATCATTTGAATTGTCTACAAAATATCGCTTCATGAGATTATTTCATAATATATGGTTAACTAATGGTATTTTATACTGATAAATTAGTTGCATCAGCTGTCTTTAGGCTTTTACAAGTATTATTGAACTTGAGAGAATCTTCGTCGTAGAAAATATCTGTAGATGAACGCTGCGCCATTAGTTTTAGGGTGGAACAGGAAGAGATAAAAGACGATTCTCAGCACGTTGTAGGATTTCAGAGAGACGAAAAAAAATAGGACTCGAGTGTTCTTTGCGAAGGCAGTGAAGAATCCAAAAACAACCCAATAGGTGAGCCACTCCTTTGTCCTTTGATAATCTTTAGCTTTAATTGCCTGTGTAATAAGAAAGATACTTTGCATGACATGTAGGAGGGGTAAATCATTCCGAAGAGAGCAACGAAAAGATGCGAAAAGATACCAGTGCCAAGCGTGATGATTGAAATCAAAAAGAATCCCAGTATAAAATAGGCAGGTCTAACATGTATCTTCTAAGTAAGTTTACTGAGCGGCGTGAAATCTTCAAAGGTCTAGTCAATATCATCGAGAATGGGCATTACGCCATCAGTCACAAAGTTGGATATAGTCATGCTCTACTCAAATTTATTATAGCAATTATATCATGATAAACTATTAGTCATAAGGGCATTAATATTTCAGATAGATATTGAAGAACATCAGAATCAAGATATTTTTGATTTCTTGGAGGTTGAACCGTTGTTGATGGTTGAATTGGGAGGCATTAATGGAGGAGATTTCGCACCTTTACTTGCAGTCTTTACTTCAATAGTGTTTTTGTGACTGTTTCCACGCTAGGACTCCTCAATTTTGTCGATTTACATCTTGTTCAAATTTTAAAAGTGCTCACTTATGGCTTTCAACTCTTCTTATTTGACCCTGATGTACTCTGAGGTTTAAACTTGCATGCGATGCACCTCTTGAGTATCTCCACATGTTCTCCACAAATAATCCATTTCTTTTCCCTTCAGTCCCACATATTGCTGTTCCTTGAGTTTCTTGATGGGTTCCGCAAGATCAGGCGGTATTTCCGTAATTTTTTTTATGATATCGATGATGCTATTGAGTTATCTCTCGACAAACTCATTGATATCTGTCCTCAATCGCTCCAAAGTTTATCTATAGGTATTAATGGCTGATTATAATTCTTCGATTGGTTTACGGTCTCTTAAAACTCTCCTGACGAATTATTTAAAGCTAATAGCTTCGTATTTGTCGGCTTTGTTGACATGTCGATGTATGGATTCGCATGATTAATCTTCGCATTGCAAACAAAAGAAGGCATAATCGTCGCAGCCTTCATTCAAGCAAACCATCCGAGCTTCTTTCTTGTTGAGGCATTGAGGATATGATTTTATTTTTGATGAATCCAATGGCTTCAATTCATACGAATTTTTCATTATTTTTATTATGATTCGAGAAGATCATAAATATTAGTTGTTTGACGTCTGGACAAAAAAACAAATTATTTTTGAATTGTTGTTTAACTGCAAAGCGATGATTTGGAATGATTAGCTAAAGAGTATATAATAAAATGAATAAAACTCATATTTCAAAACGGTCGTAGTCCATCAGAACACCAAAGAAAATGAGAGTTCTGTTCAAAAAACGGGATAATAATAAATACCTCTATGAATAACCAAGAATCCAATCTCTATCGAAACTTATTCCCAGCGAGAGTCATTCAATAATCGAAGTCAATGTCAGCGAAAACATAGGCTAGTTGCGAGATTATGTTAAAAATAGAATGAAGACGGAGTATACTGATAAATTTCAGGGGAGTCAAGCCATTAGCAAATAGTTCACCCTCGTCAATAAGGGGAACTCTTCAGCCAATGCTCAAAGACCATCGATGAGAAATCTTATCAATTGTAGTGGAAGGTAAACCACTCGAACTGACATCAACACTTCTCGAAGCGCCTTGCATATTACGAACGAATCGGCTCCCGCTCAAACAGGATAAATGAGGGAAAATACAACAAAATACAAAACAATAGAAGACATCGAGGGAAGGATTTAATAGCTAACGAATAGTCGTTTGCGATAGTGTTTGAATTTTAGAAATAAAAACGACTGGACGGGTGAATCGGAACTGAATATTTTAATTGAGGCTCTCAAGCATCTTAAAGAGTAATAAAACCCATAAAGCACAGAGAAGGATGCTCGCCAAGTGGAAAAGAAGATAGAACTATTGGAGAAACTGATGGCTGAAAAAATGGCTGAATCCTAAGTAGCTATATATTTAGATAGATAATGAAGAAATACTACCTTTCTAAAATAGGAAATTCTATGCATAGAAGATACAAAACCATTTCATCTGGTTCTATCAATGGACCCTCCTTTATAAATAAAGCGAATAATCATACAAAACAAGCTATGATCTGTTCACTTACCAATAATCAATAATTCTATCAAAGGCCTTAGCGCAGTGCGTATAACAAATTTAGGCACATGAGCAGTTTTTATGATTCCGACAAGCACAAACAACCACTACCACGATCATCTTATAAGAGATAGTATTTGGTATGTGGATTAGCGCCAGTTATTTCCAACAAGCCTGTATAGCATGGTTATGCGAGAGGATATTCCTCCTGTAAGGCTTTAAATACTTCGTACCAATAGCATTTTGTACCAAAACGATCCGAAAAGATAGATATCAGGTAGTTAGATGCTTATCGGGACAAATTCAAGTAACTAAGCCCTAATTTAGAAATCTACCGATTGCATTTATGAGTAAAAAAGATAGTGGACTAGTCACCAAATTGTCAAGTTTTATTCAATCGAAAAAGATATAGAACATCTAAAACAAGTAGAAATATAAGCCCATTCCCTATATTTCAAAATACCTCCGATCATAAACTCAGAGACAGTTCACAAATGAACCTCAGCCATCTGTCAGCGGCATAAAACATAAAAATTTGCATAAGCTTAAGTACTAATATCGTAATAGAATCAATCACTGATAGTATATTGCTTTTTTGTTGCCAGTATGATTATATTCAGAAAATTAAATTATAAACATGAAACAATCAGTTTTTGCCTTCGTTATCTTTGTTGTCTTTGTTTTCCTTGTTTTCGGTGTTTTACTTGTTCTCTTAGGTTGAACTCGAGGAACTAGATGCGTTAGATTGGTTGTTCATTGCTTGACCAATCTTCATAGCAGCGTTACGAGTATTTTCTATGGTCTTTTTAACATGCTATATATCTGATGGCTGCAAGTCTTTATCTTTAATTTCACTGAGCTCGTGCAAGGCCTTTTCAATTTCTTCAGCGACATCACTGGGGATTTTGCTTCTGAATTCTTCCAATTGACGCTTGGTGGTCTCATAGACTCCATGAGCTTCATTTTTAAGGTCAACGACTTCACGACGTTTCTTATCTTCTTCTTTGAATTGTTCGGCTTGTTTAAGCATCTTTTCAATATCGTCCTTAGAAAGACCTCCTGAGCTTTGAATGGTCACAGTATGATCCTTACTAGTGGCTTTATCTTTAGCATTGACGTGAACAATACCGTTTGCATCAATGTCAAAAGTAACCTCAATTTGGGGAACACCTCGGGGAGCAGGGGGAATACCTGAAAGATCGAACTGACCCAATAATTTGTTGTCAGCAACCATCTCTCTTTCTCCCTGGAAAACTCTGATTGTGACTGTGGTTTGATTATCAGCAGCAGTGGAGTAAACTTGCGATTTTTTAGTTGGAACAGTGGTGTTTCTAGGGATCATTTTGGTCATAACTCCTCCAAGAGTCTAAATACCGAGAGATAGAGGGGTAACATCCAAAAGAAGAAGATCTTTCATATCTCCCTTCAAGACTCCTCCTTGAATAGCAGCTCCTACTGCAACTGCTTCATCAGGGTTTACTGATTTATTTGGTACTTTGTTGAATAATTTCTGAACAAGCTCTTGAACTTTAGGCATACGAGTCATTCCACCTACCAAAAGGACTTAGTCGATTTTACTAATTGGAATATCTGAATCTTTAATACAGTTTTCGCATGGCTTAATGGTTCTCTTAAGGAAATCGTCAGTAAGAGATTCAAGTTTGGCTCTGGTAAGCTTAAAGATGAAGTGCTTGGGCCCTGAAGCGTCAGCTGTGAGGAAGGGCAAGTTGACTTCGGTTTGAGTGGATTGGGATAACTCAATTTTAGCCTTCTCTGCAGCTTCTCTTAATCTCTGAATGGCAGTTTTATCCTTTGAAACGTCTACACTACATTGTTTCTTGAACTCATCCAAAAGGAATTTTTGAACGATACCGTCAATATCTTCTCCTCCGCAGGCAGTATCTCCGTTGGTGGCTTTTACTTCAATGACTCCCTGACTGATTTCCAAAATTGAAATATCGAACGTTCCTCCTCCCAAATCATAGACAGCGATGGTTCTGTCTTCTTTCTTCTCCATACCATAAGCCATAGCAGCGGCAGTGGGTTCGTTGATAATTCTCTCAACTTCTAATCCTGAAATCTTTCCTGCGTCTTTGGTGGCTTGTCTTTGAGAGTCATTGAAATAAGCTGGGACGGTGATAACTGCCTTGGAAACTGGGCTTCCCAAATAGCTTTCAGCTGTTTCTTTCATCTTCATCAGGACGAAAGCTCCAATTTGTGAGGGAGAGTAAGCCTTTCCTTGGATCTATACCCAAGCATCACCACTGGAGTGCTTAATAATTTTGAAGGGCATGTGCTTCTTGTCGTTCTGAACTGCGGGATCATCGTATCTGCGACCAATGAGTCTTTTGGTGGCAAAGACGGTGTTTTATGAGTTGGTTATAGCTTGTCTCTTGGCAGCTGCTCCGACCAACTTCTCACCTTCCTTGGTAATAGCAACGACAGATGGAGTAGTTCTAACTCCCTAAGCATTTTCAATGACCTTGGGGGTACTTCCTTCCATGATGGCAACACATGAGTTGGTGGTACCGAGATCAATGCCTATGATGGCTCCCTTGCCCTTGGTGCTGAAGGTTCTTCCGATGGTGGATACGAGTCTCATCATTGTGAAATAGTGATTATTGATTGAATTAAATTTAGTTTCAACAAATAGGATAATAATGGATAGCATTTTCATCATAATTATACTTTAGTTTAGAAAACGGCGAAAATACGGAAAACAAGAGTTTGTCAGAGCGATACTTAAAATTTACTATGACATGATTTCTCTAACAAAATGATTAAATAGTTTTAATATCTTAGGATTTGAGTTTGAGTTAGGTGGAGATAAAAACTCTTCTTAGGGGAAATAAATAAATTTTAAAATGAATGTTCGCTATATCATAATTTATTAATAATTTTAAAAAATATTCAATCATATTCACAAGTAGCTAAGGAATTTAATTAACATCAATAGTTATTTGCCTCATACCATCAGTAAATTACTTTAAATGATCATCAAATGCTTCTTCATAATCAAAAAACATGGTCGAAATGACCTTTCTATCATAAGTTCAGTTTACTAATTTATAGTTCCAGTACTTAATGTTGACTCATCGATAGGAAATTCTCTGGGTTTTAAAATAAGTCTCGTTGCTTTAAAATTATTAAAATTCTTGACCCTGTAGACGATGCTTGACAGATATGAAATTCCTTTTATAAAGTTAATATCTAAGCCCATAATACCAAAATATTTGCTGCTGAAAATTGATAAAAAATGTTTAACGTTTGTAGTGAATAACAATAATCAATGCAATATCCTTAATTTTGAAAAAGTTTAATGGTATAATTATATCATACTTTATATTACATTTCTGAATTTACCATAATCAATGCCCATCAACCTAAACTGTTACAAATGATTTTAGAATACTATATTTGGTAAGCGGTGATAAATTATTTAATTTTATTATCTCCAATAGTATTAATAAAATGATATAATAATCTGCAAGTTACTTAGGAATATTTTTTTACTAATTTTCATAGTTTGGACAATCATAATTTTGGTATTATATTACTCATTCGTTTTTCTATTTAAGACATCGTTGCTTGATTAGAAAAAATAATAAAATAAGAAATAATTATTATTCAATGGTCAAAGAACTGATATTCATTGTCTTAGTATCCCTATCTTCTTCTCTATCTGCACCGGTAGGAGGATATTGCCCTTGGACATAATACACAACAACAGGTACAGGCCAATTAATTCAGATTCGTACACCTTCGATACCAAGGCATCCTATAATAATACAACTCCTTACACGTCACCCATGATTGCAACTGTGCCATTTGCTAATGCTCAAGCAAATAATTTTTATCAGTTAGCCCTTTCCTTTTAAAATCTGGATTATGACATAGTCAATTATCGGATAAGTATTTCTATTAAATACACTAATCCTCAATTTTCCTCCTTCGATGTTAATGTCTATTCTGCATTCACAAATTGTATTCGCTAAATTGGTTTTCGCTATTTGGTTATCAATTCAAATGGTATCAGTAGCTTTTCAGTTTCTTATATTACTTTCACACTTAATTCGATTTAAATTTTAACTTGTAAAACTTAATCATTTACATCTTTTACTTTAAGCTCAACATCCAATCTTGCAGTATTTACAGGTCTAGATTTCGATTACACATCAGTTGTGCCGCCTAATTACCCAATTGTGCATATTCATGTTAATAATTATATCACATCATCTGTTGAACTTTGCATTCATAGCTATGGTGACAATAATATAATGATGTATTAATTTTCGATTCTCTTTTTGAGATATTCTTTAGATTTTGATATAAAAATAACTTTTTTTAATTTTCGAGTGGATAAGTCTTATGATACAAGTAATCCATATAATACTAGAGATACTTTATTTGGTTTATTTGAAATTTATCTTTATGAAAAATTCTTAAATTTTAATTTTTCAGTAATTAATGGGAATCTTAGCTTCACTACCACTAATTATATTCAATAACATTTCATTCATGGAATAATTATTCAAAAATATTATTCAAATTGCTGCAGTTTCCCAACTGTCTACTATTATTCAGCCATTCAAACTTGCTTTGATATCTGTCCTCCTAGGCTATATGGAAACTTAAACTTTTCCTGTTTACCCTGTCCCTTTGACTGCCTCTACTGTAATAAAAATGGAAATGGAGATTGTATTTCCTGCTTACCTAACGATTATAGAACATTAAATATAAAGACAAATCGCTGTGTTGCTAATTTAGGTTATTATAGTCAAGAAAACATTAGCCAAGCTCAACCATGTGCTTATGACTGCATTCAATGCAATTCACTAACTGTATGTCAAATCTGTGTTCCAGGTAAAATACCAGTAACTGGAGGCTGCTCTAACGTATTTGGATGTGCTCAAGTATCTGTTAATTTTACCAGCAACACAACAAATTGTACTGCCTGCAAGAATTAGTTTATATTAACAAATGATCATCTTTGTTCATGCCCATAGAGCACTTGGCTTGTTACCCATCATTGTACAAATGTAAGTGGATGCCTAGCCACTACCAGAATAAACAACGTGACACAATGTGTCGCTTGCAAGCAGCACTTTGCTTATGGTCATAAGATATGTGCCTGTGTTCATGGATTTTTGCTGCAAAATGCATTAAATGCATGCATTGAGATTTGTGGTGACGGAATTCTTTTTGTTTTGCAATGTGATGATGGAAACCTGATAAATGGAGATGGCTGCTCATCAAATTGTCGGATTTAGGCAAATTATAAATGCTTTGCTGGATCTTAAAATCATTCTTCGCTGTGCTATTCTATGAAAAATTACCAAATTACTGTCGATTCAATTGATAAATCTGCTGATCAAAATTAGGGAATATTTGTTTTTAAGATTACTCCTCAACTCAGTTAAATATCAAGTTTGGGAATTATTGAATAATTAACATTTTCGTGTTATGAAATCTCTACCGTTACAAGCTGGTCTTTTGAAGATAATATTCTAACTGTAAGGATTGACTACCAATAAAATTTATAAGGAAACGCAGCTGAATTGTCTCTCAAACTCAATCAAACATATATCTCTCAATCGTACCTAAATCTAACATTTAACATGAAATCGAAAGGAGTAAAACTAATAATTTATGATTCTTATGATAAAATGCAAATTATTCAAAAGATATTATATGGAATTTCAATCTCTACTGTTCTTCTCTTTGTATTGGGCTCAATTGCTCACAAAATGATCGGTACTTAGGTATTGACTACTTTTCAGATAATTCTATTTACATCGATTCTAAACACCAAATACACTCAACCATACAATCTTTTAAATTACCTTTCTCCCGTCAGCGGTAACTATTATTACTTTACAAACCATCAAAGCAATTATTACTCAGATCCGCATTCCCTTTTGTAACTTTTCACTTTCAACAAAGATAGTCTTTTATTTACAAAGAATGTTACTGCTGGAATTTTAATTTGTTGCTGCCTCATTATTATTGGAAGGATAGTCTTGAGTTACATATTTGGAAAGATTAACTGTTAGGTTTATCTTTAAAAGGTTGCTCGATTCCTCTGCAATCACATTGTATTTCCTTTGGCAATCGGATTTTTATTTATTAATGTCTTTTCCTACACTTTATCTTCCTAAGCTGGTTAAATTTTGCAATATTAGACAAGCAGCCTTCCTACCATCGTCATCCGTATATTTTTAACGATAGCCACTTCTTTATTATTTTTTTATTAGCTAGTACCATTTTTCGTCATTAAACTTGAAGAAAACATCAATTACATTCAAAAAGAAAATAACATTAATCAGTTTTAAAGGTGCAACAAAAATTATATTCCCGCATATCTCCTTTTTATCTATGTCCAATTTACTATTTTCTTGGTAGCCAATATTTGTAACTTTACCTATTCCCTATATCTAACTACTTTCATTACCTTACTCTACTTTGTTTGGTTCATTTCACATAAACCCTATGAAGATACCATCCATAATATTGGATAAATCCTCAACATTTCACTTCTTCTCATGTTTTAATTCTGGTCAATCTTGAGAGAATTCTTTCCAGAGGCAACTGCAGAAAAAAACGAAATCATTGCTCTTTACTGTTTTTCAGGATTAACGGCTGTTATCTTGCTCTTAACGACAGTAAGAGTGATCATTGAAGCTCGTAGAAAGTTTGTGTGCTCTCCCCAGAAATTTTAATCAAAGAAAGTAAAGATGAAATTATTAGTTAAATAAGGCCACGAAATCACTCCCTCATTTTTATAAAGCAATGATAATGATTAGATGATGAAAAATAATGGATACACGAACCCTTACTCTCTAAAGACACAACTTTTACGAGAGCAAAAGTTAAAATGGAATGAAATCAACGAACAACGCCTCCTCAACCACAATGAACCTCTTTATAGTAACATACTTTAGAAACACAATATGGCTAGCAATATTCAAGACATTAAATTTATCAATCAAAACGTAAAAAAAGAGTCTTATATCAATGAACTCCCTAGAAAAATCCAGAGACTAAAAGACTAAACCTATTTAAAATAAAAAACAAATCAGCAAATAACAGAGTGATATAATCCTAGATTATCTTTACGAATAATGAATTACATTGTTAATTATAGTTAATTTATAATATATTTCATCTCTTAATATTTCATTTTGCATTTGTTCTTCTTCCCGTTGAAGGATTTTTGATGGTTCGCTTAAATTTTGTATTATTTGAACTTTAGATATTACTTTAGATCTTTGCTTGCCTCAACTTATATTAAAAATGTAATTATGCTATAGATTAATTCATAATTCATTTCTCCTTTTTGGCGATTTGTGCTGAAACATTTCATCATATTCATATATCCTTTTGACTCTTATTGTGTGGATATAAACTATAATGCAATTCTGTATACTGGGGAGGAGTTAAAAATTTTTCCTATCACTATTAAGATTTCGATAAGAAGTAGATATAAAGAATACAATAAAGAATGAGTTGTTAGTTTATTCAATAAAAGTATTTTTGTTGAAAAATTCAATTGAACTTTCAACTTAGTTCGAGATAGATGAGGCAAATTGACGTAGATAGAGTCGTTTTAGGACTGTCTTATACATTCTAATTATTTTACTCATATTTAGCATTTTATTTAGGCCAAATATTTATATCTTCTGTCCTTGTGAAACCCTTTACTATTTTTCGCTAAATTTTTTTATTTATTTGTACTCATAGATCATTATCTTAAAATATTTGCTCTGAAGCTGTTGCCGAAACTAATAAATGTAATGATAAGGATAATCTCCTTTTCATACGAACCTTTACATAAATTTTATCAATATAGAGTTAATCATCGTATTCTTGACTTCCAATTGCTTACTGTTTATTTTTCCTCTCCTAATTAAAATTAACTTTCTTCAATGAATTTGTAGTTAATTACTGAATTGATCTGCCTCATTGTTTAATAATATTTAGAGTGATGTGGATGTATACAAAATTCGAATATAAAGTATAATGATAAGTTAAAATCTAGTAAATCATTTACTCTTGTCCTTGAATTTATCTCCCTAACTTATATTTTATCTCAATTCATTTAATTTAATTTTATTATCTAAGATATCATAATTATCAATTGGTCTACTGTAAATAAAATTATCAATTTTTAAATCATAAATCTCCTAATTTGAATTCAAATAGCTGCAGCTTCATCATTTATATATCAATGTATTGATTTTCATACCTTTGGAAGTATCAACAATAATAATATCCAAATTTAGGATTCAAACGTTGAGTATTTAGAAAGAAGGATAGTAGGAACATCAATTGCTTAAACAAAATTCAATAAAAATAAGTTTTAACCATGTTTTACTTTCGAATAATTTTAATTTTCTTTTTTCAGTTTCCAAATTTGAAATTCTGCAAAGTTCCATTTTTAATCAGCCCCTTTCAATAAATATGCCCGAATCATGGGTTTTTATTGTAATTAATCAAAAATTGAAGCCCCCTCCTTCCCCATCCCAAAAATCATCCAAAAGTTATCTGATATTCAAATGCCATATTAATTCAATATAACAATTTATTATTGCATCAAGTCCATCACTCCATGCACAATATGGTAACAAATATCTCTATTCAGTCGTATTTTGCCGTACCAGACTATAGTCAGTACTACATGATGGTTCCGGGCCTTACCACTCACACTGACGATTCGCACCCGTCATCAAGAAATGAGTTCAGTTCCAACAACTTCTATATTTTTCCTTCCAAAATGAAGGGATTTTATTGTCCAGTAGACTACAACAACATTGTTCAAGATTCCTCCAATAATATCCCCTAAAATCAATTATGTTCGGAGTTCCAGATAGATGCCTCCAGTCATTCAGAGTCAAGAACTCCTTTGATAACCTCACCAATAATCCTTTCCTTCAATGGTTAGTCCACTAAATGGGTGTAGAAGTAATCTGATGTGAGTCTTGAGAGCACTCCCCAAAACAAAAGGCAACCAATAAAATAATAAGTAAAATCTAAGCCAGTCAAACTCTCCTAAGATGACAAGGAATATCACCCCCTCGACAGAAAGAAGAAAACTTCTCAAAAATATCAATAAAACTAAAATAGAAACATCATCCCTAACGAAATAAATCAGATCTTTAGCTTCATCCAGAAGAAGAACAAATCAGGACATATCGTCAATAAACTGTTTGAAAAATACCATCACTCTCCAGAGTTTACACCTAAAAGGTTTTATCTTTATCAATCTCTGTTGAAGAATAGATTGGGACATTACACTAATGAGAAAAGCCTAAAGTTGGTAAATGAACTTTATGAGCCTAAGTGTGAGAATTGGGCAGAGGCTTAGCAACGGTATTACAATAAAATTTGCCGCGTGCTAATCCTCCACTTCCTACATGAGGACTCCATCTTCATTATCCTTACCTCTAAGAGGATGAAGAGCGATAAGAAAGCTGACCACATGCGTGCTCGTCGACAGGTTAGCTAATCGGTGCTCTCCATCCTCCGGGGTAACTGAGTCACTGCATATTTGTATCTAATATGCAGTGAGTTCTAAACTATACATTAACTGTTTATTATATACAATATATCCTCCTACTAATCCATCATTTATTCAAAATCAGTATTTAAAAATATGACCATCTATTATAGTAAATAAGATTGAAGAATGGGCTAAAATAAAGCACATCAATTGTCTAGGTAATAGGCATAGTACTTGGACAATCTCTAGCGTAATGACCAATCTCGTGACATTTGTGGCAGTCAATGCTTCGTTTCTTGTCACCACCTTCAGGGCAATCGCGAGAAATGTGACCCTGCTTTTTGCAGTTATAGCATTAGACTGTACGCTCTAAATTGATGATCATTTACCAACGTTACAGTCTCTAGCAATATGACCACTCTTTTTGCAGTTGTAGCAAACAGGACCCTCTCTTCTCTCACCACCACGATATTACTATCCCCGCCTCTCTTCCCTTGGTCTTTGTTCCTTCCTCGGTTCATTACACTCCCTTGCGAAATGTCCAGCTTGTCCGCAATTGAAGCAGGTATTTCCTCCTGTTCTTTCTCTGTCTCCTCCTCTCCGATCATAATCTTTATTGCCTCTGTTGGTGTAGGTCCTAGTCTCAACACGCTCTGCATAAGCCATATTGTACCATTTTGGCAATCTTTGGCATAGTGACCTTCACCCCCACAGTTAAAACACTTCAAAACCCTATCACTCATCCTGAAATATGGCTATACCCCTCAACTTATCTATATAGTAATTAAAAATAAATTAAATGTCACCCTTTTACCCATTATTACCTTCAACCCCTACTTTGCAACTATCTCACAAAGAAATAATATATAAAGATCACTTTGACAGATAATCGATAATAGTTTCGTTAAGTGAACTGTATGTGGAAAATTTCACTAAGTAATAGCCATTCACCCCAGGCAAAGCTTCAATTGAAATTACTTCATACTCCGACAGCCGAACTGTGTATGGGTCCATCTACTGGTACTTTATGTTCAGCCGATTGTTTAGACAGTCAATCACTCGCAAAAGAATGCTGTGCGGATTGTCACAGAAAAGACATTGAGAGTTGAATGGGCCCAAGTGCATTTTGGGAGCACGACCCACTTGAGACTAACGGTATTAATGTCCCTTCGATGAAGTGAATTAAACAGTCTCTTTTAATCCGTAAGGCCCTTCTCTGTCAGTGTTGTGCGCGCCATTTAAAGTGGTGCTAAGGCTGGGCTGATGATGTGTTTTAATCTTTTTGGAATTGTTCAGACTCGCACTTAATGGCTACTTTATTTTGATTCCCCCTGAACTTGCCGGAATCGTTCCAAGTCCTGTGTTATTTTGTTTTCTCAGCTCAACGATTTCTCGATCAATTTTAATAGATATTTGCTTGAGCTGGTCAGAAAGTTCCTGCCGCTTTTTGTTGGTACTCAGTTCTTCTTCTCTCTAACTCCCCTCAGCATCATGGTGAGATTTATCCTTAAAAGCCAAACTAATTTTATCGTGCTGCCCCCAGCTGGTTCGATTACTTGTAAAATCTGCTTTATCCTCCACTTCGCTTCGACTGGTCATAGCCCCCTTATTGGTAATTGCATGAACATTCGGCTCGTAGATGCTGCCTCCTTTCTTCTTGGGAAAAAGTTTAACATCATCCATTTTGCTAAAATTATCCTTTTTGATAGGCTTCGTGGCTTGACTACCCATTAACTTATTTTTGTTGGCCTCGACAAGTGAGGAGATGATGTTGGTGACATTAAAAGAATCGTTGTTGCGAGATGTGTCTTTCCCTTCTTTCCCAGCTGGTTTGCGCTGCTGAAGTAAAGGTTACTTTTTGATATCCGGTCTAAAAATAAGTGGACTATCGCTGCGTGAATCTCGCACTTGAGATTATGGATCATTCTCTACTTTCTTCTTCAGCAGATAGTAATATGCAGTTATATGATTATGTCTATTATTTACGACATAGTTCCTGATTTGCGCTGCGTCCATGCCCTGCTTGGCCATGATCTGCACAAGTTTTTAGTTTGGTTCGATGATGTCCTTACCAACCAGTATCCCCCGCTGAAGATACTTCTTGCCTGTTAGATTATACCATTTGCTCTCTCTGATCTGCTCAACTTTAAATCTTGTCTAAGGATTTACGTTTAAAATACTCTTCAGCATTTATTTCGAATCCGGAGTCAGCACTTTCGGCTACTCATAGTCACCACTCATTATCTTTTTGTAAAGCTTGTTAGTGTTCGGATCTTAGAAAGGCAAATAGCCACATAACATCGCGTACAAGATTATCCCGCAGGACCAGATATCCACGTTGAGGCATTCATATTTTTTACCGGCAATCATCTCCGGAGCAGCGTAGCAAGGTGACCCGCATGCTGTCTTCAAACGCTCTCCTGGTTTATACTGATTACTCAGCCCAAAATCGACAATCTTAAGCATTCTATTCTGATCGAGTAACAGGTTTTCAGGTTTGAGATCGCGGTGTACAATTCCATTCTTATGAATATACTCTACTCCTGCCACTATCTGTTGCATAAAGAAAATGGCTTCCTGCTCATCGAGTCTTTTCTTCTTAACGATATAATCGAAGAGTTCTCCCCCGTCAGCGTATTCCATAATAAGGTGAATATCAGTCTTTGTTTCGATGATCTGTATGAGTGTCATTCTACCTCGTAGAGTTGTATGATGTTGGGGTGACGAAGAATCTTAAGGATGCAGATTTAGCGGGTTACCCTCTAGATATCAGCCTGCTCGACGATTTTTTACTTCTGAAGAGTTTTGACAGCGACTTTCTGGTCGGTGGGTATATGCACACCCAAACGCACCTTGCCAAATGTTCCTTCACCTATGCTTTTGCCTAAGTTTGCAGAGTAGTACCCACGCGATACTGTCCGATGATGAATTATGGAATGCTGGCTGTACTCATTTAATTATTCGAAACTTTTGTTATATTACTTAAGATTGATTCGTTGAAAATGTCTAAATTTTAAAGGTGGAACTGTTTTGAATTAAAGGATTAATCAGCTCAATTTATTGAGAGGACAGTATTAAAATTCAAAGGTACTCAATCTACTAGATATCTTCACAGCAATAATCAGATATTGTTGCTAATAGATTTATCCTCCCTTCTTCGCTCCTACAAGCTAAATAAAATGCAATAAATTCAGCAAAATTATTTGCCCAGAATGTATTTATATGATCATTTCTTCTTCTCAGTTGTGTTCAAATCTAAACTCATAATTTTGAGGGTTAAAGCCTTCTCGTAGAGTTTATTGGTTTCCTCCACTTCCGGTTTATTTATCATTTGACTCAATGTACTCTTCTGCCATTTTTAATCATAAGGCTCCTGCCAGTGTTGCTTGGTCTCTTTCAGCGATTTCTTCAGATTTTTCTCGTATTCGGTATTATTGAGTTGTTGCGTAAAGTTACCCGTGAAGGTATAGGTTAGATCTCTATTCACAATCTTTATGCTGCAGGGGCCAATCACAATTTCTAAAGCTTTACCAAGTTCGGCAAGATCAGTAACTGCTCGAGCAAAAGTTACTAAAACAGACTCCGTGATATCCCTATCAAGACTACAAGATGATGCGATGGGAACAGGATTGCAGTAGACCATATTGAATCCTTTTTGGTAGATGGAGTGCTGACTCTGTGGTTTGGTGATTTCCTCTTTTCCAGGATATCTAAGTAGCACATTTTGTAGAACTTTGTCTGGCACGAAACAGGGTCTGATTTGATGGTTGTGCATGCGTTAATCGCGCTGATTGGACAATTCTTTTGTGATATCGAAATTAGAATGTTGGGCTGGTTTGACGATTTGGGTGTCCACTTCGAAGGCAAATGCACCTAGGTTCTTGTAGTTGATGCCCCTACCGCTTAAGATGTTCTCTTTTATGTACTCGCCCAGTGATTTGATCACAAGATGGAACTGCGCCTTCGGGTCGAGTGGTTTAACTGACTCACAGGTGCGTGGCTGAGAAGACTGGTGCTTGCCGGGGTAATTTTGACTATGCGAGATGATCCTGAATAAGATGAGTGGTACCAGCCGTATATGGAGTCGTTGTTCATGATTTTTGTAACTTAATAAATAGAAAATATATGGTGATATGATATTTAATATGCTGTGATCATAGATGGAGTTTATTAAATCTTTAAATTAAGAAAGATAAATAATCCTTGATTAATTTCCATGATTATAGATAAGTCAAATGATTATCGTCTTAATACAACACATTTTAAAGTAAATCTAAGAATCTATTTATTTATAAGAATTACTATTCTTTGCTAGTGGTCAAATCCTAACATTTTGTCATATTTATAATTTTAATCGAGAGAAGTTGAAAAATATCAAAAAACAAGGCAAACAACAAGCATAAATTGGGTGTTACTGTTGCGAATAATCATATATCTTTGTTGAAGATATTGTACTTCACTTTATCCATCATAGTATACATCTCCATAAATATGATTGTACGCTAGATAGGATAATTTAAAACGCCTGTATAAACATTTTTAAACACTTTATAACCAAAATAATACAACTGAATAGAGATAAGCATACTCTATTTCATTATTGAGGTACAACTCGTTCACTGGTATCTGCTTATAAAGAATTTTACCCTAAATTTTATTAAAATGACATCTTCCTTGTAACTACAGTACCCTTAATTATCTGCTAATAACTTCTGCATTATCTGATGCGAACCCTTTCTAATAAAATGTGTACTTGATAATATGGAATAAACTCTTAATATCTTGATCTTGATAAGTTGTTTCCTACCATCTGATTAATGATTATGAGATACTACATTGTAGAGTGAGAATGCAACACCAGCTATCATGCAAGCGAAGATGATATAGTAAAACATGTGGTTTTAATAATTATTAAAAATAATATTAGCGAATTTGTGAGTAAATAATAATTATATAAGGATTTATTTATACTAACTAAAATTAATAAATTGATCATCAGCGGAATATAGTACAAATTTATAATTTAATAAAAGAGGTATTATATCTATTCAGCAGAAATTAGTTATGTTTAACATCTCAATATAGAAAACTATAGATTGTGAATACTTATTGACCTTTGTAAATCGGGCTATCTATTTACTATTTATTATCCTTTTTTTGCTAGCTATTTTCGAATAGAATACCATCATTATTTAATGCAACATTATAATTTCGATGAACAAGTTGCTCGCTGGATAATTTAAAACACTTCCCACATTCACAGTTCGAGAACTGGAAAAGAGGATTCTCACTAAAAACAATCGCAATGTCAGAGAGAAAGAGAATAGCGGATAGGAACATCAGCGTTCCAACGATCTGAAAGTATTATCCCCTTTTTATGAGAGGATCCCGCAACATAAAAGCAATTGCAAGTGCAAGTTCCATCATCGACAGAGGGATATCGTGCAAAGACGCTTCAAATGTCATACTCAACCCGATGAAATCTGCATAGGCCTTATTAGCCCAAAAGCTTAGAACAAATAGTATTGCCAAATGACTCCACCTATAAATTGTTCTCCCCATTTTTAAGACAAAAAGAATTATCTGAGTGGAAATGAAATTAAAAAAAGATACTATTAATACCTGAAAACTCTTCCTCCTATCGACACCTCAAAATCACAGCGCAAGGTGGATTGCTATAATCTAACCTTTGAGTAATTTTTAAAGAAGAATTATCAAACAATATTAAATTCACAAAATGCTTCAAAATAAATTCCAATCAAAGAATCGGATCAATTGAATCAATTTATTTAAACGGAAGGTGCAATTAATTTAGATAATGGAAAGAGATAAAGTTTATGCAATAAGAAAGAGGTTGAAAGGAGATAAAGTTTAGAAGGACGTCTTGGCCATCATTCATATAGAAACTCAATTAGCGAGGCGTTCAAATTGCAAAAATTAGGACAGAGGAGGGCATCAAGTCAGATCTTATAACTCATTGATGAAGAGGATACCACCTAGCAACTCTTAAAACCTTAAACACGCAATCGAAGAAAGGCTAAAATTATAAATACTCGCCCTTCCTTATTGGTTGAATGCTAAAACCAAAATATTTTTAAATCCATCTGCCTTCGCTTTGCACATTAAGATAAAGCTTCTAATGAAGAGGGTAAGAAAATGGTAAAACAGCTTGTTGAAGCAGATATCAATGTATACAAAAAAGCGTTATAAGATATCTAATAGTAAATAAAATAAGGCATAAATATACGTAACTTGTAGGCGGATAGAGTGAGTAAGCTTGTTAAGATAGTTCTGCATAAAATCCAAAAGGAAGCCAAGCTTATCAACAATACGAATAAACATTATGATCTCAAAAACTAAATGATAGACGTGATGTGCGGCAAATACGGTTGGAAAAAGGAGTAGAAAACTATTAAATTGCAATAGTTTTGGAAATTGAGAAGATAATCTATCAATCCAATGAATCGTAAAAGTTTACTCTTTGACTCAAAGAGCAAGCTTGAGAAAAAGAAAATTGTCGGGTAAAAGCATTTAAAATTCAAGATTCCTCCAGGATAAAATTTACAATATGCAGCAGAAAGTACATTAAGTGGATTTGCTCTGTAAAGAAGGAACAGTGGAAATGTTCAGCGAGTAGGCGAGGAGATGAGTCATAGAGTAAGTACTTCGAATTTTGCAATTTCAGAAAAAGAATCACCAAATTTATAGTAAAAGCTCATGGGAACATAGTTTAAATTTACTAGTTCTAAGAAAATGGGGATGAAGAAAGGTTCCTTTATGAAAAACAATGTTGTTGGGCTTAAGTCCAAAATGGTATCACGAGAATCATTAATGAGGAAGAACACGAATACTATCTTCACTGTCGATGATCTAAATAAAAAAGGGGCTTATTTGTTGCAACCAATCTCCGGTCCAGATTGTAAGCCTACTGTCCCGAAATACGTGTAGAAAGAAAAGATAAAGTAATAGACTGTTGAGAGTCCGAATAACAGATATTCTTCAATGTGTTTTGGGCTTAGGGATACTGTGCAACATTATATGGATCATAATAAGATGTTTTTACGAAGAATCGAGCATAAACTTATAGACAATGATTGCAGCCAGCTTGTGATAAATATGAATGAAGGAATCATCACCAAAAAGAGAAAGATTAGGGCTATTCACACAGCTCTCCAGCGAGAGTCTATCAAAAGATCAGATTATTATCAAGATTTAATTCAATACTTGGATATTTACGAAGATTACTGCAACTTAGTTGTTCAAACTAAAAGGGACGATCAGAAGACAATTAAAATACCTGAAAGAAAGAAAGGCAAAAGGGTTATGTAGACTCAAATCATCAATTTCATGGATGAGTTTACCAAAGAAAAATAATTTGAGGAGGCATAAATAAATGATCTATTAGAAGATCTTAGAAAAGAGAGATAGCTTAAATATATCACTGTTCAAATCATCTTAGAGGATGAAAATCCCAAGGAAGAGCTCATTTTAAAGTTACCTTAATATACGACCAATAAGCCAGAGGATCCTGCGTAAAACGTCAAAAAACAAACCATCATCTTCCATTCTCATCAATAATCCTAGCAACTTTAATAATCCATAGAAAGCGACCTTTAGTATAGAAACATTAAGAACGAGAGTTGTCTTTCTCAAAAGAGTTTAACTGAGTAAGCGCACGTAACTTACGGCCGATCTACTTAAACTGGCCAATAATAAAACTCATCTGACTCTGAGTATGAATTTTCAGCACCGATATAGAAATAATTTTAAAAGAAATTAGAGCGATATCGCAAGTTGTTGAAATTACCTATAACCTGATATTTATAATTTTATTATATTGGCTTATAATGGAGGAGGATGTCTTAAATTGGATGCCGGCTAATGTTAAAGCAAAAATTCTAGAATATTGCCAGTCCACTGCCAATAATACTAATAACAACAAAGAAAGGTTCTTCTAAATAGTAAAAATTGTAGATGATTAAATCTTGACTAATTTTAAAAAGAAACAATACTTGGGCTACAACATCTTTCCGGCTTAATCCATATGGATGCTGCACCCCACTCTTTCCATGCATGTCCGATTTGAGATATCTAAATAAGAGTTATTTGATCGATTTAAAAGTGTAGTATAAAGACACATCAAGCAGCCAAGTCCGAACATTCAAAAAATATATAGCTATACAGGATAAAAAACAAATAAGTCTCACATCTTGTCCTTCTCTTGTGAGTTTTATAAATTCACGCTTGGAGATGTAATTAGGGCTATTTCTGAGAAAACTGTCGAAAAGATATCGCTACAGCTAGCTAAGTATATGCTTTCCTTTTTGTTTCAAGCCTATAGGAGTATACTAGATCTTTTGAGTGACTCCTCAAATGACGATATTTGCTTCAATTTTTCTTTCTCCCTTCAAAATATCCTATTTAATCGATTTTATTCAATAATGCTTGGAGATTCTTTCTGTGGCAATTCATAAGAGTCATCCCTCCTTCTAACCGACACAAATTCAACCAGACGCTCCATGAAAACAATTCTTCGAAAGTAAATAAAATAAATCCTCTACATCCTACATAAAAACTGCAGAGTACTCTTCATATTATTAAGGATTTATTTCCATACTAAAACAAAAATGTTTTCGCGCTGATATATTCTCCTGATTAATCTGTTGATGTTTCTGTCGAACTTAAAAGTGTCGAGGAAATTCTATCCACTTCGCTCATGGAGTTTCCCAATGAGGAAATTGTAAGATAACTCAAGACAGCTGAAAAGATTATTCAAAAATTTAGCAAATTAACTGAGTTTCACCTGCAGCAAGATTAACGGACTAAGTGCCACCTTAAATATTTAGCTGAGCATGGCAGCTATCAAACAAACTCTTCATCGTGATATGCATGCTTAATATGGATAGAAGTAATTATTCGAGTCAGTTTATTTATCATGCCAATTTATATCCCTCTCTTTGCGTTTTCTTATAAAACTCGTAAAACTAGAAATAACTGGTCGGATTTGTTTATAACTTCATTAGAGGGCAATTACCAATGCTCCGAGAGACATACTGCAGACTGAGTCTCTTAGTTCGTTTGCAGAGTGGGTTTATTTACTATCTAAGTCGGAATATTTATACCTTGTTTCAAGGCTCGAACTTTTATGTTATTTCCTGAAACTGATGTTCCTAATCCCGCAAAGAGGACTTGTATCGCACTTGATGTTAAGCTAATAAGATCATCTCTTTTCGACGAATATTTTATTTGAATGATGATGAGGTCCTTTTATAATTGATACAGCTCCTAGCTCAGGCTTTTATCGATTTTGATTGTTCCTCTCCCATTAGTTCTAATCTTCTCATAGAACACCACCCAACTGGACTTTAAGCCTTTCTAAGCATTCAATAAATCCTTTAGGCTTGAGTAAGCGCTCGGTGAACTAATTCTATAGAATGGTTGGAGAGAACTAAAAAGCAAAAAGAATGCCTTCAGAGGGGATATAAGATAATACACAGGCTATCCTTTTTCGTTTTAACTGAATCCTATGAATGAACATCCAGGAAATCTGAATAATCAGATCAGTACTTATGCAACAAGTAAATGACATCGATAAAGCACGTATGATTCGACAGGATAATTTGATTAGCAGTTGATTTGACCATTTTGGTCAAAGCATAATCCTATGATGAGTACACTCCAAATAGTAGAAGCAAAAGTCCAGCAGATTTTTGTTTTATGAAAGTGAGAGGCAGTGAGTATAAAATGACAAAGATAGGAATGTATATCGCAAATATAAATGCCTTAACTGTACCGAAGATCTATGATAAATTTCGCTAATACAAAAGAAAGGAGACGGGAGAGTAGCGCAATTTTTTGAGTGTTAGCGGCCACGAAAGGATTGACTCCTGCCGTTTAATCAGTCCATTTGCGATATTTCTCCATCGATTATAAATAATTAATATCATCAGTTGTTAATTGACTATTCATCATGCGCTGTCTTTCATTAATTTTTCTTTCTCCTCGTCGTATTAGAATTATTCCGGAGGAGCCAGATCGTCATCGTCTTTCTTTTTCTATTCAACTATCTTTTCCAGGGATGGCTTTTAGATATCCATTTTTTGAGGTTACTCCTTCTATCCAAGGTATTTATCAGGGAGATCGGGAGTGGAGTCTTTTAGGAAAGAGATGCCCAATTTTCGATTGGGGAGGATGGGGGTGTATCTACCCTCAACGAAGGTGATAAAAACCTTTTGTTTTTCGGCTATCCGTGCGGGGTTTTTCAGAATAGACGAAGTCTCTTCTTATTTCTTCTAAATAAATTGCAAAATACTTCAACTGGCTTTTATTAAGGTTTAGGAGCTTTTTCTGGCTCAACAGCAGGATCTTTAAGTGTCGAAATGAGTGAAGGCGTTCTAACAGGTTTACTGGGAGTTTATATCTCCATTTCACTCTCTTTCTTCTTTAACAGTCTGGCTCGAACTTTATTAGTAGTTGATAATTATTTTGCTGCTTATTTTTTATCATCTTTCTTCTTCTCTTGTTTGGGAATGTTGGCAGGATAGTCAAAAAGAGAGGGCTTGCAGTTTGAGTGGATTTAGAAATTTGTTGGAATCTTCAACTTAGATGTTACTCCGATCAGCATGCTGGGAGAAATCGCGAGACTAATAAAGTTTATATAAGGGAACCAATTCCAATATTGGGAAAAAATTAGGATTCCGGAGATGGCCTAAAGCTTAGGCATGCCAGATCGAGTGGTTAAAGATAGATTCATGTTTCTTCCTCCAATGTCGAGTATGCCGATAGCCAGAATAGCTCCTAATTTGGTCATTTGATCTCCATGTGTCTTTACGAGTATTTATTCAATAGATTTTCTGAAATCTGCTAATTTCGGCTCTGAATTATTGGTAGAGACTTGCAACAATAATGCTAGAGAGATATAAGCTCCTTGTCTGACGAAATCAACCGAATCTGTAAGGCTGGGCCAAATGAGTTCAATGGCCTCTTTGGTATTTTTTGATCCAATGGCTAAAGCCATAATGCATCCATATCTAATATAGGGGTTATAACTATAAAGTAGCATTTTAATAACGCTGATGAGTTTCTAGTCTTGATAAAGGACAAAACCTAATGAAATAATAGCTGCTCTCTTGACTTAGTTTGAGATATCATTAGATAGTTTTAGTAACTTACGGACAACATTTGGATTGGAGGTCTTGAAATATGCACAAGCTAAGTAATAGGGGATTGCCAGCTTAATTGTTGGATTTTATTCAAGATTTTTTAGGAATTCGGCAGAAGGGGATTGGAAACTGATCAATCCGATGGCAATACAGACTGATCTGATAATCTTTTAATGTTATGACTCTGATGCAGTTGCAATTAACTAAGAAATAACTGATTAGTTATTTGTACCAGCATAGATTAGACCCAAAGCTAGAGCTGAAGCCTCACCCATGACTGAAGTACTTGCTCTCAGAATATCTTTTAGTCTTTAGGCTGTATTTT
>Ga0302186_10000815_pt1 | contig 26937 bp, 20 predicted proteins | sample II_Bog_E1_2_FD_198782 | JGI IMG/M metagenome (GOLD analysis project Ga0302186, IMG submission 198782) | Peat permafrost microbial communities from Stordalen Mire near Abisko, Sweden - II_Bog_E1_1 | ecosystem: Environmental > Terrestrial > Soil > Wetlands > Peat | place: Sweden: Abisko... | reverse complement strand
GATGTTATATAACCAAATGTGCAAGTTGCAATTGAATTTACAGCCAAGTAGGTTGTAGGAGTCAACAGTAGTTTTATCTTCATTAATTACATCCTCGGAGTGGCTACCAATCAGAGCTCAAACATTAACTTCACAGTCCAACCAGCCGTTATTTCCAATGCTAACTATCACATTATCGCCTATTCCAGCGCAGTAACTAAATTCACTGTTCAAACTATCTATTTTGATTCCTCTCCCTCTCAATTTGCCTATGTATATCAATAATTTTGGTTAACCTCTCCAAATAATTCTAATTATCAAACAATTTGGGCTGAATTTGCACCGGTTATCTATCAACTGATAGGCTTTTCTACAATAAATTTCTTAGGAAATAGTATTATGATAAACTCTACCTTCAATTAGGCTGACAATTTAATGCAAGTAAACCTCAGTAAGAGTGTATTTCAAATTAAAGTGATATATTTTGGCATTGGATCACTGCCAGGAGCTGTATGCTATCCTTGTGATAGTTATTCCTCCATCGACGGATGTTTGCCAGTTTGTCCGAACAACTCTTATGGTCAGGCCTTCTCAAATGGAGGGAAAATCTGCAGAAAATGTCAGTTTGAACTGGGATAAACTCTTAATTCATCTGGAAACGGATGCACTTGTCCCAACAGTCAAACCTACTATCAAGGCAACTGTTATAATCCCGCTTTACTTCCACCTGTCTGCTCAATCGATTCATTGCTTATTAGCAACTAATGTATCCCTAAAAATATTTTAAATACATCTATTGTATGTCCTGATCTGCATTCATATGCAGACTTCTCGCTAAAGCAGTGTGTATGTTATCAAGGCTATTAGTTATTGAATGGATCATGCGTAACAATATGCCCTGTCAACAGTCAGCGAAATCCTGGTGATGGAGTTTGTTATTGTAGTGCTGGATATTTAATGAGCTCGGCAAATGCATGCGAATCGGTCTGTCCGGCAAACAGTATCTATCTCATTTAGCTTTCTCAATGTTAATGTAATTCAAATTATCAGATGAATAATGGAAACTGTGTGTAGTGCTCTCAAACAGAAGTATACACTGCATCTACCGGCAAATGCATTGCTGTTGGTTCTACTGAACCAGCAAATTCCTCAGTTGTTTGTCAGCCAAATCAAATCATCGTCAAGGGAATCTGCCAATGCAATTAAAATAGCATATTATCTGGAGGATAGTGCATTGCTTGCCCTCTTTCTACATATAAGCCCACATCAGATAACCAATGCCTCTCTTGTTCATTTTATTGCCAAACTTGCACCTCTGCAACTAATTGCTCTCATTGTCAAAGCGGATTTAATATTATTGCTTACTTCTGCCAATAAATTTGTGGCGACGGTCGTAAGTTTGTCTTGCCATGCGATGATGGAAACAACATTAATGGAGATGGGTGCTCCTCTACTTGTCAAATTGAGCCAGGATATCAATGTAGCGGAGGATCGCCAAATACTTCTGATGTTTGCATTTACATCGGTAATCCTTCTCAACTTTTAACTATATCAGTGACTTCGTATTCACCTATCTACACTTCTCCAGGAATTTTGACTGACTTCATCATTAACCCTCCTATCCAGCGCAGCCAATCGTAAATTGATGGTATGTTCAAATACAGCTTCAGCAATAACATGATGAGACCAAACAAAATCATTATTACCCAAAGTAATAAAGATTTAACATCTTATCGCTGTTTTTTCTCTTATAGGAATGCGCTTCCCAATCAACCTTTTACTGTTCGATTTGATGTTAGTACTGGAAATAGTTCGGCCACTATTACGCTAGTATTCAATACAGTGGCAAATCGTGTAAAATCGGCTTTGCACTTTATGAAAGACGTCATTTCCTGAAGTTGATAATCAATCGTCTTAATACCTGAAAATTTTCAATATACTTTATTGACATAAACTATGTGGCTTATGTATTTTATGAGTTTTATTAATATTGCCATCATAACTAAGCCAATTAAAATATTTCAATCGAAAAAGTTCTCATCCACTCTCACCTTCCCCATTAATATTCTGAAATCCAAGTATAAAATCATTACATGATGAGAGTTTTAAGAGATGTGTACATCTCCTGAGAGCACATCCCACTGTTATCATAGATGCTGATCAGCTTCTCGACAATGTTACGGTCCAACTCAGGGTTGAAGCGACTTATGTACCTCATTTTTATCACTTACTCAAGGAATATATAAAGCTGCCGGTGGCCATGACGGGTTAGATTGTAGTCTTGAATGACTGATACCAGTTCATTATCAGATAAATCGTTAATGCCTTGGGTTATCTTGCTGATAATTGATTCACCAATAACCTATGAAAATTATTTTGTTTATTACTCCAACTCATATAGGTAGAAACCCTTAGCCAGGGCGGATAGAGTTTGAGGTCTTAATTTAGCAATCAGATCATTCTCTTTTTTATGGAGAGGAGAGATAATAAACTTGCGAATGAAGTCAACTGACAATCGATACGTTAGCATTCCCTTTAAAATTATCTGCTAATATAATTTAACTCCAATTATCTTTCCTTTTAGCAAAACGTCAGCCCGTTCCTCGATCATTCTCCATAACGATTAGTCCTCAGTTTCAAAACCTAGATAATCAGTGAGATTGAGAAGCTGATGGAGGGTAAAACTATCCATGATTAGCTTTGCTCTTGCAATAATGGAAGGATTCAATTGAGGTGGCACCTTTTTAACACTTTTCAGATAAGGAAGAACTACAGATAACTGCTAGGCATCAACTAAATGTATATTTTCAGCCAATCCTTCCACCAGTTTTTAAATCCAAGGCTTGTCTCCTTTTTGTAGAGCAGAGTAGGAAAGAAAAAGTTTTACATACTGATCAATGGTCAATGTTTCTCCCAGTAGCAGTTTCTACACTTGATTGTATATTTATTGTCCTTTTTCCAACTGACTCATTAAGAAAGCAATGTCTACCAATTCGTTCTTCTCTTCTGCAGTCTTTGGAAATATTCTCACGGCCTTGTACTCCACTTTCTCCCAAAATTACGCCAGCTCAATACCGAACTTGTAACCAAACAGAGCATATTGTTCAATCAGATAGAAGGAATTAGCAAGATATACTGTACTTACTAAGCTGGCCTTGAACTGAGATAAATGAACACTCGATATAATTGCTGGTACTTCGTGAGGGTGGGTGATGGCAGTACGGTTAAAAGCCATCAAAATATCATGAACTTGTTATGGAGATTTGGCTATTTGAGACCAATATAAAACTTAGTGCAGACCACCAGCCCCTAAGTTTTCAGGGATGATGTCAGTATTCAACTGCTTAAGCTTAAGGAAATCAAAACTCGTGTCTATTTCCTTCCTCCTTTCAAAAAAGTTGTATTATTCATCTTCTATCTCAATCTCTTTCTATTTATCTTTTGATTCCTCTTGGTCTTTTGCTTATTGCTTTGGCTTGGAAGCCTCTTCGTTCTTCTTACGGAAAAGTTTAGATATGATAGTATATCTAGGGTGTGTGTTAAAAATAGCGGCGCCAGCAGCCCAAAACAACCTTTTCACAATCATAATTAAGTGATATACAAATCTTTAAAAACATCAACTTGCATTAATTCTGTTATTTAGTATCATACAGAATTAAGATATTTATGTGCCATTAATGTTAAACAGCAACATACTCTTCTCTTAGCTGCTCATTTTATCCTACTCAACGATGCCCCTCAACACACTGTCCAACCATACCCACTCCAGAAATTGTGGCCTGTCCACTTTCTTCTTCTCTTCCTAGAGAAAATTAATAATGAAGTCACGCTCTCTGTAATTATATCCCTAGCAGATTGTCTCAACAGCAAGAGTGTTGATTATTTTGCAATAGGAAGAAGAAGAAATAAAATCTGTTTGGCTGAGTTTGATATACAGCTGACGATGCAAGGATTTGCGCTGCTGTAGTGAGCCACAGCACTAGTAACATTTGATAAAAGTTTAGCAGATATGATCGAATGAACTACCCTCAGCGAGGAACTGATTAAACGCGCTGGTGAAATATCCTTGAGCTTTGTTCTTATTTTTTACTCGTAAATATAGCTCTCCTAATAATTGTTGTACTAATGGTTAACCATTTTCAATCTATGAGCTAAGTTCCTTGCTCAAAAAATCCAGCAATACATGAGGATCAATATCTTGATGAACCAGTAAGTTTTATGAAAAATTCACCAACACCCTTTGGCGATCCTTTGGTGAATCACTAAGGATTTTACGGTACACTTGAGTTAGCTGGGGAATTAACCGCTGCCTGCTTAAAGAATCAGCAATCAGAAAGTATACTTCAATCAAACTATCGTCTCCATAGATATACTCTGTTTGCTATAGCAAAGCCTTCAAACTTGTCATCGCCTATATTTACTGGCCACTGGCCTAAAGGCACTGCGCTTGTAATTATAGAGCTTTCATCCTTTTCGGATCATGCTGGCTGACCATTTAGAGGCTTAACTCTAATTTTTAAAGAGCCTATTAATACTGTTGTTGGTGAATATGAAGATGAGCCTCGTTCAATAGAATTTATGAATAGTCTTAACTTAGGTATTTACGGTAGTTTAGAGCTTTGCTGGCAAGGTCGTACTTTTTTTACAGGCAGTACTTATCAAAGTTCAGTGCGAACAGAGCTACATCCAAACTACATAGACCGTATTGCCTTGTGACAGGAAGAATGGAATATTTCAGTTCATCCTAATTGGGCTTTCCATTGATGCGAATCCCAATCATTTTCTCCATATAATAGAGCATTAATCCACTAATTTTAGTGTTTTTCTGATTGGAAAAATGCTGCTGCAAAATAGGAAGAGGATCACTAATAAAATCGTCCAGAAACTAATACTAATGAAGACGATCTACGAAGGGAGTGTTCGCTTTCATTATTTTCTTAAAGTATCGGCAAAAATCTATTAATTATGCAAGATGAGTCCTTTACTATTGATTATTCTCAATTTATTTGCACTATTCAAACAACTTTTTAGAGCAGATGGAAATGTTTGATCGACGATTAACTCCTATAAAGTCTATGTATTTGCTTGGACCTCTAAAAATTGACGGCTCATCCTCCTTTGTGGGCTTGTATATAATAGACGGAGTTATCATGGAGTAGACAGCCCCATGAGTCTCAAAATCGTTAAGCGAGAGGTTATAGATGGGGATGTCCTATCCCAAAGTTCGAATCATGTGAATGTTGATACTGTTTGCTCTTAAAATTGGCATAATCTTAGCCAGGGCAGTATACCCTTTGTATTCGACCAAACAGCAAAAAGGTACCCTAAGTGGATAGTTCTGTTTCTTTTTAATAATCCCGATAATGATCTCATTCAGATGGTTGTATATCTTATACGTTCGCTTTAAATTCTGATGGCTTTCATTCGAATAGAGCAACTGCTAACTGCCTTCAGTTCTAATCATCTTTCCCCGACTGCAGACAATTTCAATTTCAAATATGTGACGATCAATGAAAATGGGTTCTTTGGGTTTGTTCTAATCGATATAGGCAGTGATGATTTCTGTGACTCTGCGGCTGGCCTTGCGTGTGAATTCAGCCAGTGCGAGTTCCTTACTGATTCGATCTTTAAGATCAGGACATTTGTAGATTTGACCTAGCTACCAATAATAATCAAAACTTTAAATATCCGCAGTACTTTCCAGTTTCACTTATGATATATAGGAGACAGTGTTCCTAAAAAGATTGATGCTGTTCTTATCGTTTATATTTACAGCATTCACACTGCTTTCACTACGGCAAGAAAACCGACTGTTTCTATCGTTTGACAACTCCAATCCTCCTTCGATAACGTCAATGATATCCTTTTCTGTTTCGGTTTGAATAGATTCCTCCTTGATTTGGATAGTCTTGCGATCAGTTTCAAGGCCATCGATGTCTGAGGACTCCCTCAGCCTCTTATATTCTTCCTCCTATCTCTTCTCCTTTAGCAGCATCAACTTGATATTTTCCTCTTATTATCGCTTTTGCTGCTATTATAGGACTCGCTACTCTAGCATTTGCTGTATTTTGCGGTTGGACTCCAATTGCTCACTCATTTTTTAGAGTTAATTCTGTTTTTAGAGTAATTCTTTGGACAATTTATTTTGTTGATCTTCCGCTTTATCTCTTTATTACTTCCTTATTCTCTCTATAATTTTGACCATTTATTATTTTTCCCTTTCCTTATCCTTCTCAATATCTTTTTACTTGTCCTTATTTGAGAGTTTGTACTTGTCCTTCTCTATTTCTTTCTCCTTTTCCTTTTCTATCATCTTCTATATTTCCTTTTACTTTTATTCTGGCTTTTCCTTTTATATTTCCATTTTTACTTATATTTACTTTTCTTTTTCTTTTTCCGCCTGCTGCAGTTTAAGTGCAGTTATCTTGTTCTTCTAACCAGTTTTATTCTTATCATTCTCATTCTTATGAATTTTATTGTCCTATTTTGGACTCTTCTCTTTCTCTTCCGCCTTCTCAACCTTCTCAACCTTCTCAACCTTTACAGACTGTTTAATGGTTGGCTCAATTTTAATCATTTTGTCTTTAAGCTCCTCATTTACTCGCTGCTCATCTTTAATTGTGATATTCTTTTGGTCAGCTTTCGGCGTCGTATCTTACAAGTGCTCTTCTGCTGTTTATTGTATTTCAAAAATTCCTGTATCCTTTTCTAGCTTATACTTTTCATTATGTCTATCTGCCATAGAATGTACTGGAGCTGATATGGCACTTTTGGTTGTCTGCTAGTTGCCCATTTTGGTTGGGCTTGAAGTTCTATTGGAATTGTCCTGCCTATTACCAGCAGCTGATTGTGGTAGCGAAGTCCGTATTGCTGGATCGAAATTGGCCATATATTCTGCAAATTTATCAAAGTGATCCTGCGCTTTAGAGAAATGCTGCTTAAGTTTCATGAGGCACCCATGCCACAGTCTACATTTCATAACTGTGGCAAAGATAAACTTCCATTACTCGAGATCCTAAGAGTTGGGTTTGACTGGGTGATTGTAGTTTTTGGAGGTCAAACTCTTACGAATGTCATCACGATCAATCATATCTCTTCCATAGAATGTTATTATCAACGTGCTGCTCTTGGCAGATTCTAAACTGATCGACTGAATTGACCTAATTTCGATGGTGGATTTGGGTATTTATTTGAGAGAGGCCATGATGTTAGGCTAGTGTGTTTTATAATCAGCTGGAACGTTGCTGTAGTAGTAGAGAAAACCATCTTTGATCATGAGCAGTCGATTGTTTGTAAAAATGCCTGATTTACTGCTCTTCTCGACTAATTCTGACAACTCGAAGGTATCGGGGTCGCTAATTCCCTACATATTTTAATCACAGATTTTATTATGAATACTCATATAATCTATTAACATGCAGCAATATAGTAATGATCATCATATAGATTAGAGACTGATTGTCGATCTTTGGATAATTTTGGTTTAAAGCTACTCGACTGTCAAGTTTTAACGTTAAAGCTCGCATTACAACCCGCGCAAAATTAATTGCCTTCGTTTATACAGATCGCAATAGTACGAAAATTTTAAACCATAAACTATTTACAGCTAATCGGTCTACTAATTGACATACCCTTGATTTTCAAGGTCCTATGTCTTGATAAATCTGTTATAACCCCAGCACTACCCCGTTTAAAAGCTTGAACGATGCTACTTGATAAGATTTTTCTTTTGGTTTTGGTGATTTATGAGCTCGATTTGATATTCATATTGGTTGAGGTTGTCTGGATTTTTGAGTAGTTAAAGGAAAATGGATAGGCTTTGATTATCATTTAGATTTCCTCTGGGATAAACTACCAATCGCCACTAACTGAGCTAGTAATGATTGGTCTCACTGTAAATAGGGCTGCTTAGCAATTTTTTTTAACTGTATTGGTGAATAATCATCCGATATTTTTGAAAAGAAGGAATAGCTTCTTCCAAAGCCTGGATGCTTCGATTAACACTGCAGTTGTCTTTATTCTTTTTCAATAAATCCTCCAATTGACCAATCAGCTCCAAGTCATACTTATAACAATGATGCTTTTTGGCCTGCTCTAATTTACTTACTATTTGCTCTTTTATCTCGTCAAGACGAGCAATATTGTTCATAAGGGATTGGATGTTTTCATACTCGTTGCAAGATGCTTTGATATTTTAATTGCATATCTGATTACGGTATCGTTCAGTAAATTCATCAATTTAGAGGAGTTGAGCTTCAGTCTTTACTTTTATGGAGCTTAAGTCGCATTCAATTGACATCAGCAGGCTTTCCTTTTAAGTTATTTTTGATTTAAGCTCACTCAATAGATTTCGAATCCGATCGTATTTCAATTGATAGATAAAACTTATAGGCTTAAAGCTATGGCTTTGATGATCTCCAAACATTTTGCATTCGCAACAAACTGATTTACTGCAGTCCTGGCAGTAATAGTTTAAACTGATTTCATGCTCGCTGCATTTTTATAACTACTCGCCACTATCAATCAAAGCACCGACGATGCTTGTCAATTCACTTATGAAACGAGTACAGTTTGTGAGTTGACCTTTTATTTGCTTGCGGCAGTTGGGACATTCGGGTTTGATCCTGATAGTTTTGGAAATGCAAAACTAGCAATATAGTTTGGAGCAGTGAGGACACATGGTGGGACTGGCGGCTTGACAGTAGCAAATTTGGCAGTTTAACAGTTCATCGAATTGATATTTTTGTTGTTATCTTTTTTGAACATGTATATTTTGGTGCTATTGGTCGATCATTGTTTGTAACTGCTAAATTCAAGTATTAAAATTGTTTGATAGACTCCTGCATTGATAAAAAATATAAAAAAGAAAGACTATTGCTTTATTAAGGCAGGCTTATGAAAAAATGTATAATTTATTTTAAAAACAATTGAAGAATACTTAAAGAACTGATACATGAAATCCATAATTTATCAAAATATATTTTTGCTACTATTGGCATAAAATGAGGCTAAATTTGTTTGATTGGATAGTTTGTAATTTATATGTAATTTATATCTTTGTATTATTTGCTCTTACATTGAAATGTTATGTTTTTAAAGGATCACTGATAAGGTATTGAGTTATATGATAACAAAAGCCAATTACTCAACTAAATTAATTGAAGTAAAGTGTGAGCAGTTAAATTATTGAAAGATTAGATATTGATTTTGGAAATCGTTGCTAAATATTTTGCTACTTTTGCTAAAATAGCTTTGCCTTTAACTTTATGAGGATTATACTTATTGTTTTCATTAACCATATTTCATTATTTACCCTATTTTTTGCTTATTTTTTATGTTTTATATTCAGGTTATAAATAGCATAATATCATAATTAAGGCTTTATATCTTGGAGAATTTTGATATATTAACATTCATTCAATGGGAGGAGAACAATCCACTCTTTGCTACTCAGTTCCCGTTACTCAAAAAAAAGAAGGCTAGACCTCCATCTATCGCTTCCCTGACTTCAAAGATAAGCTTCAGGATCATCCAGAAGAGCACATTTTGACCCTCAAGGATGTCTTCATCAATTGCTACAAGAAATTTTCCAAAAGCCCCGCTTTAGGTAGGTATTCTCTAATATAGGAACCATTATAAAAAAAGAGAAGAATAGTTAAATTCGCTACATGACCTATGCAGATGCTATCGATAGCGCTCAATTTGTTGGCAGTTCAATTATAAATCAAAAACTCTACAACAATCCCGAAGGATAAAACTTTAAGATGATCGGAATTTTTGCCAAGAACAGAGCAGAATGGACGATTGTCGATATCGCAGCATCTCTTTATAAATTTACAACCATTCCAATATATGATACCCTTGGAGATGAAAATATCACGTATGTTTTCAAACATACTGGGTTGACCAGTTGTTTCGTCAGCGAAGGAGCTCTTATTTCACTAACCAAATGTCAAGATTTAGTCGATATTAAAACACTTATCTGCTATGATAATTTCACAGAAGAACAGATTAAGTTTTTTGCTGACAAAGGTAATTATGAATATACCCAGGTGTCGAATTGATTAAATTCTAAAATTTGGTGGAAGAGGGAAAGAAAAATACCATAGATTATAATAAAATTTAATTTAAAGTTGAGCAGGATGACTGCATTACATTCTCCTATACTTCAGGAACCACTGGTCCCCCCAAGGGAGCAATGATCTCGCATCGTAACTTCGTTTCCTTTATCACTGCCTCAAAACTTAACAAGGACTGTAATTTTTCTCCTAATGATGTCTGTATTTCCTATCTGCCCCTGCCTCATATTTTGGAGCGTGAATTTGTTTATTCAATGTTAGCTGCTGGTGCCAAGGTGGTTTTCTTTTCTGGAGATGTACAAAAAATAAAAGATGATTTGGTTATTGTTAAGCCTACAATATTCCTGAGTGTCCCAAGGTTGTATTCAAGATTTTATGAGGTACTCAAATCTAAATTTAATTAATTGCAGGGGTGGACAAAAGCTGGTCTCGATTATGCCCTTAGAACTAAGCTTGACAACCTTATAAAAACAGGAAATTACAGGCATCAAGTATACGATAAGGTCTTTTTTGCAAAAACTAGATAAGCACTGGGAGGTAGAGTTAGACTTATGATCTCAGGCAGCGCCCCTCTTCTTCCTTAAGTTCAAAATTTCTTGAAGGTTTGTATGTGTGCTCCTCTATGCGAAGGCTACGGACAAACTTAATCAACAGGTGCAATGTTATTTACAGATGGAGATGATCCATAGGTTAGACATGTGGGTGGGCCAATAGTAAATTTTTTTTGACTTAGGCTAACTTTGAAGTCAAACTTGTAGACATTCCCGAGATGAACTATCTCAGCACTGACAAGGATAAACATGGAAACCCGACACCTAGAGGCTAAATATGGGCTCGTGGGCCAGGTGTTTTCTTGGGCTACTATCACGATGATTTAAAGACTAAATAGACCATTTCAGAAGATGGTTGGCTCCGAACAGGCGACGTGGGTGCAATGAGCGCAGTCACAAAGAGTATTAGCATAATTGATAGAAAAAAGAATATCTTTAAGTTGCAGCAAGGTTAATATGTGGCTGCCGAGAAAGTAGAAAATACTTATCTAAAAGGAGACAAATTAGCAGAAATTTTTATACATGGGGAATCGACTGAGTGCTTTGTGATTGCCATAGCTGTTCCTAATCGCAAGGCAGTGGAGGAAATAGCTACATTAAAAAACATAGAGGGTGCTTTCTAGTAGCTGTGCTCTCACGAGATCATCCGGGCTTAATTCATCATTTATCTCAACAAAATTGGCAAGGAGGGAGGATTAATGGGCTTTTAGCAAGTTAAAAATATATTTTTGGAAACTTAACCATTCTTGACGCGGGGAATTCTGACCAATACCATGAAGATTCAGCGTCACGAAGCCAAAAAATTTTACAGGAAAGTTATTGATAATCTCTATAAGGAGGGAATGCTGAAGATATAAAAAAAATGATTGGTCGACTCAATATTAATTCATAATCATAGGACCAGTTTTTATAAACAATAGTTATGATATTAATCATTTAATCAGATAAAATAATAAATAGGATTTGAGTCATAATTTACCCAACAATGAACGACTATAGAATCAATTAATTTAATCCATAAACTAAAATATTTTAAACTAATAAATGATCTGATTTGTTCTTAAAGCATTAATTAATATGTAATCAATCAAATTTCTCTAATAGTAAAGGGTTACTACTTTGTAGTGGTCTTGCATTGCTTTTAAAAATCAGTTTAGATATTTTTAACTCTTTCGATAAACTCTTTATATTAGCATTTAAGTTGTTTGCTTTCACAAAGGAATGCATATTCACCATTGTATTTTACTTTAATAAAATGCTGATAGGAATCGTCTTAATGAAGCTCAAAAATAAGGTTAGAACTAAAGGGTGGAGGAACCATACAATTCAGATCAGTAACTTGATCTCCTTTCCATTTTTGGGTTAAACATTCAGTAGAAGTTAGATTTAGCAATGTCATCAGAGGAAGTAGATTGGAATGGTGCCCAAAGACAAAAGTCAGTCGTTTGCTATTCACTTTATTAATTGCATCATTTAATTTGTTTCTCAGAAATCTGAAGGCTTGAGTTGCTATGATCCTTGCAAAATTTTCATCAAAAACCAAGGTATTATAGTATTCATAGATGTACCGAACATTTTTTTAATCATTTTAATCATACTAGCTCGGCAATGGTCGACCTAAATTTCTATCAGACACAAGAGTTTCATAAAGTTCAGAAATCGTTGGAATGGAAATTTGCAGTGCAGATAGGTTGAAGACTAATTTCATTTTAGCAACTTGTGCCGTTTGTGAGGCTTAAAAAATAGCCAAAGTTTTTGCAATTAATGTAAGTCTATTGGTCAAAAGGACTCCATAACTTGGACAGTTGTCGAGAATAACATCGATAGGGCGAACTGGTAAAGGTTGAAATCCTTTATTGAGTGCAAATGGTTGTTAGAGTAAAGCTATTTGGAGATTATCATTTGTAAAAGGAGTGAAAGGAGGTTATAGTTTATCAAATGGTACTTATTATGGAATAGTGTACCCTTATTCAACAGGAAAAAATCCATAAATGAAAGAATTGGCCGATTGTTATGTTCTCTAATATGAGCTGCTAAAAAATTACACGTGATTGGGATTAAATTTTGGTGTGGTGATTTGTTCTTCAGTTATGAATGTTTGCTTCAGATAAGTTCCCAAATTGTATTGCTGTCTTATTCCCACTCCAGTGAGAAGTCCCCTGAACTCTTTAGTTTAGTTTCCGTCATACAGATCATTCTTAGGATATATAGCACCGTGCCGAATAAAGGAAAGGGCATATAGAAGTTTAGTTTGGATGGTGACTAACAAAAGAAGAGATGTCAACAGCAGAGTTGGGTTAATCATTAATATTTTTTTATAATGAGGATTTATTATAATATTGAACATCTAAGGAAAGAAAACATGACGTCAGTATTAAATGTATAGTATCTTAACAGCAAAAATTAATCAGATATTGTGCAGATAACTTAACGAACCCATTCTACGGTTCATAAAAAGTGATAAATAAATGAGAGAAATTGATCATAATTGCCATTTTTATTGATATACACACCAATGCCTATAAATTATAGGAATACTATTATGAATTTCAGCAAAAAAAACTATCCTCAATATCGAAGTAGATGCTATTACATTATTTTTTGTGATAATATTAAATCAAATCCAGAATAACTATGATCACTAGAATGGTTAATAAGTTGGCCACTCTGCAGAAAGCCTCCATGTTGCTCTGGTTTTCGACTTACGACGATTTCGATGATGATGGCAAAGGCTAGGGAAAGAAGATGGTCTTTTTCAAAAGAAAGCAACCGTAAAAGGTTACTTAGGTGAATAAGGAAGAACCAAAATAGGGAGAACCTCATAAACATCACTTTTTTTAAAGCAAAAAGCTCGAAACTAACAGCCCACGACGTATGCAAAAATTGTGGAGAAATGATAGTAAAGATGATGCATCAACTAATAATAAATCAGCGCCTTTCATCAATACAGTCTTCGAGTAGGAGGAGTAAATGAGTAAAAAATCCATCTTCTTCACACATACTCCTTCGAAGGATGAATCTTCTAAACACCATTAAACATTGGAACATTAGCCTCAACTAAAATAATTAATTCGCCCGACAGGGACTGAGGATAAATTTTATCAAAAGTTTTCATAGGAGTCATCGCAAGTACTCTCTGATTTCTTAGATAAAAATTGGAAAAAATTAAACTCAACTCTTGGAGATTATCTTAAGCTGGCTACACGATAGGAAGTTGAGAAGTTACTTTATCCTGTTTTAATATCGAAGAATGTAATGATTTTCTTGTAGTGGCAATAGTCCAAGCAAAGCCAATTCCAGCACCTTTCGCCAGGAATACTACAGAAGATATACTTGGCTTTTATTAACCAATCCGAACTATCAAAAATTAAAGAGTTGTTAGCCTTTCTTGCTACGAAGCCCATTAATCTCAATTATAGTTCTATTGAAGCTCTTATATCCACTTTTGATATCACCAAAAACGTGGTTGAAGTGTAAGCATCCGTCAATTATCGAATTAATATCGCCCTCTCAATTTTAAAAGTTCAGTTCAAATATAATGAAAAACTAAAAGCATCCAAATAAGCATACCCTCAAGCTTCCCTTGGCGGTTGGTTCTTGAAAATAGCAAATCTTGCTTTGGAGAAGCATATTTGTTGTGAAACATTCCTGAATGTTTTCTAATAAATTGTAATACGCCATCGGCAATTCATCAATCTGGAATAGTTATTTGAGAGTAATTTGTTCATGCAAATAATTGAAAAGTATTACTTCAACTCTCACATCGATACGACCAAACTGTTTATACTGTTTTAAAAAGCCATCACTACTAGAAGATGGCGGGTTATTTTGGAAAAATTCAAAAGAAGCCTGGCACTGTTTAAGATCAAGCATCAAAAGTCGGCTTTTCCTAACGCTAAAAATATCCTCAAGGAATTGGAGCGTAGTTTGGCTAAAGATCAAGGCGAGAACGCGCTGTTCTATTATATTTTGGCTGCCCACAACGATGAGCCTAAAGCTTTCTAACTCCTTTGCTCCAAGAGTACTAGTTTGTTCAAAAATAGTAGGGATAGTCGTGAAGGTTAAAAATTGATTCGATTATTAATGAATGATGGCCTGCTTAGGTTAAGTAAAGATGCTATCCGCAGTGAAACCTCTCCAAAAACATAAAAGACCAATTCACCAGATTCTGAAAATAATACCAACGACGAGGAAATAAAAATTGAATAATCTTAGATAGAAAAGGACTACAGGACTATCATAAAGGAATAAATTTTTGAATAAAACAACAACTATAGATCACAGCTTCTGCGGATGATCTTTGATTAGCCAGCATTAACCGGAGCAAAGGCTGCTATCAAATTGGGTAAACTCTAACTGGCTTTCTATATCTGCTATAAACATTATATGTCTTTTAGGATCATGAGTAGAACTCGCAATGACATATCCCATGCCGTATTGGCTTTGCTGCTCGATGCCAATAAAGAGAAATATGAGCCCTTTCTGGATGATCTTAAAGCTAACATACGTCCTGCTGTTTTTCAGTTTAACAGAAAGTTTATTTATGAAGTGTACCATAAAAGGTAGAACTTGGATTACCTCCTCCAAAAATATTTTCCGAAAAGAACAGATTTACATTAATTTTGGGAAAATCAACTTATCTTGGATAGAGCCGATGAATTATTGAAAATGGACATAAGCAACAAGCTGAAGGATATCAAATATTAGGCAGAATATAACAAGTAGCCACTCAGGGAGAAGGATTAATTCATGAAACAAAATTAAGATAAGTGGAGATCAAGACTTATGTATGAATTGGGAATAGATGATGGTCGCTCTTCCAGACCATGGGTTAATGACTACATTGGGTGGTAGGAAAGAAAACCTTGGGTAGATTATAGCAAACAAACAACTGAAGAAGTGACTTCATAAGAAGCCTTAAATCAACCATAGGCAGAAGTTTAAGAGGCTAACTCTGCAGAAGGCACTTCTTAAATTGCAGCTGAAGGAGACAATATTGCATAATCAACTTAAGATAACTTGATTACAAAATAAGTTTCATAGCCAGTTTAGCATCTTAATTAGGCTAATGCCGAATAAATTTAAGCGGAGACTGCAGTCAATACATAGTCGATCATTGTGGATTAGCTTCTTTAAGCTGAATAGACTGAATAGGCTGAATAGGTTTAATAGGTTGTGTAGCCTGAAGAGAATATTCGAGCTTAATTTTCATAAATGTTTAAAAAAGATTAGCAACTGAGAATAAAGGGTTACGATTTTAACAATTTCCTTGAGATGGCGCGTACAAAGATTCGTCCTATCTTTTAAGAACAATATGAAGATGACAAGTAATTTAAAAAGACTTTTCTAGCGTTGTAGGCCATTGCTTAGGAGACCAACATCTTAGATAACCACTATCTTCAGAAAAAGCTAGACGAATGCAGAGCACATATCAAAAATTAAGGAACCATTAGAGTGTTAAAAAAATTCAAATTGTGGCATTTTGATTTTTTGCGAGTTTACTCGGCACGAGCATATCCTTTTAGAGCGAAAACTTTTCGTTAACGCTTTTTTAATGTAATTTCTTGCTAATTAAGTTCAAAATGTATCAGGGTCGGCATCTAGCTCCACAAAGCTTCTTCACTAAACCCTTATAACTGGAAAAATTTTTACGATTGAGAGTCATATCCAAGAAAATGATTAATGATATGTTAATCAAGGAAAAGAAATACTTTGAAGAGGCAGAGGCCGTTGTTAAGTTAAAACCATGTAAAGATGTATAAGATCTAATGATATGGGGTCTTTAAAATGATTAGCCGATGGCCATATACATAGCCGAAAAGATTGCTATGATCACAAATCAGGTTATAGAGCACAAAGTTGCCCTGCGAGTCGGCGAGTACCTTAGTCACCGCAAAGATATTCCGGCTGAACGGATCTAACGATGCAAGGAATGCCTCAAGATAGTTGGGCGTATTAATCGTTAGCACATCTACGACTTTAGCAAAGATTATCAGCATATCACTACTCGCAAACATTTCTCTAAATATTTGAAGAAAAGGCAGGCAGAGCTTGACTCACCCAATCTTGAATTTCTTATGCGGGTTAACCCTCTTATTTAAAATAAGTATGAACCTATCGCTCAACTGAATGATCTAAAGAGAGGAAGAAATCTAAGTTGATTGTATCAGTATATTACCTTCACTTTTATTGCAAACACTAATCGTTATATATTTATTAATACTTTATAATTATCTTTATGATTTGGTCCATTTTATTGATTATCTAACTTTGTCTCTTAATCCTCAATATATTGTCCCAAATTATTGTATTGGTAATAAACTAAGGGCTAATCGGTATCTACTATGGTACATTGACTTTATTTATATCTTCTTAGAAGATATTAATAATTTTTACCAACTAAAAAAGAAATCATTAACTGTATACGTTATAATTTAAATCAATAATGCTGCGTCTCTCAAGTTCAAAGGACTCCACCAGCTCTGCCTCTTCTTTCAGTCGCTGCTCAGATTATTTTGAACCTTCCCGCGATACCACGCATATCTACGGTCACAAGATTAATATTGACAATCTTATTAGCATATGCACTGCCAAACTGGAAGTCAATCCCACCCACCGAAAAGCCCTTTTTATCCGAGCCAGTTCCTTCATGAAAAAGCGATTATTTGTCTAGGCCATTTAAGACTGCCATCGCCTGCTTAATATCGACAAACGTAATGTTGGGGCCTATTATCTTATTGGATGTGCTAACGAAAAACTTGACGATATAGAGGTTGCAATATAAAATTTTACTATTGTGATCGAATTAGACCCTACTCATGTCAATGCCCTGTTGGCACGTGGGGCCTGTCTTAATAAAATTGGACAGTACAAATAGGCGTTGGATGACTATGATAACGCTTTGAAACTTGATTCAGAAAAATCAAAATTCAAGAAAGGTAGGAATGAGTCAAGAAGGAAGATACTGGGAAAGGAACATATTAGTGAAGAGGACCTCGTGAAACCAAATTAAAACAAGTTTAGACCCCTTGAAGTGGATACTACTCATATTGTCCAGCCACCAACTGAAGTATTGCTGCAACGACATGAGTCAAATGTCAGTATTCATAAGCCAGGTGGAGGCTCTATGCGTGTCAATGACGATAGTTCTTTTGGCGATACAAGCTTTTCTCAGGTCGATTTATCACGATAAAATTCTTTAAGACAAGCAGATATTTTACATTCATATGGATGGTAGGCTCGGAAAAAGCAAGAATTTAAGAAGGCGATCGAATACTATGACAAGGCCATTGAACTGAATCCTAATCACTTTAAAGCTATTTTTAATCGGGGATTTGCTTATGATAGGATTGGATAAATCGACAATGCCATTCGTGACTATCACCATGCACTTCAGATTTAGCCAAATAATGCTTTTTGTTACTACAACCTCGGGATTAGTCTCGATAAAAAAGGCCTTCCTGAATAAGCTGTATTCATATTGCTATTTAGGTTAAAAACTTTAGTGAAGCGATCAGAATCGATTCCAAAAAAGCTGATTTTTATAGTAATCGAGGTTTTACGAATCGAAAACTCGAAAAATACTAATAAGCAATAGAAGACTACAGTTCAGCTATTAAGTTAAATCCAAGTATTTCCTGATTAAATTAGAATATTTCAAAGCCTACTATTACCGAGCATTGTGCCACTAAAAACTAGGTAATTTGGTAGATGAGGAACAGGATTACTTGTGTGCTCTTGAACTGAACCACACCAACATCAATGCCCTCTATCATATAGGCTTATTTTATGAGAGACAGGAAAAATATAAGGAAGCTCTGCACTTTTTCGAGCAGCTTATCCAAGTTGATCCACATTTTCCTCCCGTATATAATGCAAAGGGTATGATTTTCGACAAGCTGGAGGATTATCCTAGTTCTTATGCTGAATTCACCAAATCCATATAATTGGACAAAAATAATTCTGTTTTTTATCATAACCGCGGTTGTTGTCTCAAGAACATGGAGAAGTACTAGGAATCAATATCTGATTTTCTGCAATCCCTTGCTCTCGACCCTGACAATCCAATTACCTACTCCAATATTGGACTAGTTTATCGTAAAATGGAGAAATTTCAGGAGGCTATTGAGTATTTTTCAAAATAGGTCGAACTAAACGGAGGTAACAGTAAAAGTTATCCTTACCGTGCCTATTGTTATGTTAGGATAGGTATGTTCCACTAAGCTATTAGTGACTATACGATGGCTTTGAAAGGTGACCGAATGAACTTGCAGTATCTGCATAATCGAGGAGTATGCTATGAACGCATTCATGAATACAATAAAGCAGTCTAAGATTTTACTGAAGAAATAAATCTATCAAATTGTTCAAGCTCTTACTTTATTAGGGGTTATTGTTACGACTCGATGGGTGAATTGTAACTGGCCCTCAAAGATTACTCAGCAGCCCTTCAGAAGTGATTGATTTTAATGACCCTAATTTATTACAATATCTATTATTATGTTCATTGGTTCTTCTAAGGCTCAAACTGCTACATTTCTCCTTTATTTACCATTTAATTGCCAGTCCTCTCTTCATCAGAAACAAAATATATAATTTCAAGCAGTTGGATGACCGTTTAATGAATTTAAACAATAACTTATTCCATTTGATTTAATAGTTATTAATTTGAACATGAGCGAGGAAATTACCTCCAAACGGGACAATGAAGCTGAACTTACCCTTTATAGATTGATGCGTCTCGAAAATCGGGACAATAGCTTCCTATTTCGGGATGACTGTGCGCAGTAAGGACCTTTTATTTAAAATTGAACCGTCCCGCATGGGATGGCTCAATTTTGAATTTTAAATCCCTCCCTTTATAGTCAGAGTCCAATTCAGAATCAGTAGCATACACTACCCTCTTGAAACCATCCCCCGCTCTGAACTTCTCAGGACCTTCTGGAAGTTGATTTCGACTCACTATTTCAAAAAACTTGAAGAGGAGGAACTTTACCGCTGGAACTATGTCCACAATTTATTTAATAATGATCAATCTTAGTGTATACCATTGCCTTCTATCTTTGACAGCCACATCCCATAGGCTGAACGTTTTTGGAGTGAACTTACTTCAATTGTTGACAGTAAATATCTTTAAAAAACGACATAAAAAAAGGAACTGAAGATGTAAGACGCTGTGTGGTTGAAGAAGATGTTTATTGAATGGAGGATGAATGCGTGCGTATCCGGAAAGAAGACCAAAAAAATATCAAAATAATGGAGAAATAGAATGTAAATAAAAAATAAAACTTCAAAGAAGCATGGTTATAGTAATAATAAAAAGATAAAAATAAAATTATTAAAGGAGGAATTAGAAATACTTGATGAGATCATTCAAGACCAATGCCAAGAGGACAATGAGCAAATAGAGGATGAACATAATTCAAGCTAGGGCATAGATTAGGAAATATATAGGCTGGAGAAATAGTTGAAGAATTCATAATATTAAAATGGAAGGATTATATCTTAAATAGAAATTAAATTGGAGGCATAGCAACACTAAAATAGGAAATAAATCAAAGATAAATTGATAGCAGAGGAAACCAAATCCATTGAATGGCTAATCCACACTTTATAAGAGAAACAAATTGCTTAATCCATTACTAAAATAGTTAGCTGCTAGCGTGCTTGTGGCTCCTCTAAATTTATTATTAATTACGATAATTCAATGAATATTCAACCACAAATAATAAGTCAAAATTAGATGGAAAGGTTCAATAAACTGAGATAAACATCCCTTCTAAAATTCTATAAGACTGGCGTTAAATCTATCTATTCTTATACTTGCCAAAATGTACATCTACTTTTATTTAGTTTGCAGGATTTAGTGACATGTTGCAGAACAGGATGACCTTAGCAAAGGCCAAAGATAGAGACTATTTGCAAATATTGAAGAAAGGAACACATATTAGTCCTTAAGCTAAGCAAGAGTTTAAAGAATTTGATGTTTGTCATCATTGCAAATTCATCTATCCTCCTTATATGCTCAAAACATGCAAATTTGTATCGGACAAACAGGCAATGCCAAAGACCTTAGAAGGTGAAGCATACATATAGCCAGATTTGAGTGGATATGGTGGACAAATCGGCAGAATTTCTCAAAGATTTGTATCTAAACACAGGAATTGTCTCACTGGATATGCCAAGATCAATTAAGAATATCATTGTGATCGCAAATTCTGCAAATCCTGCCTTAAAGATAACTACGGTCAAGATTGGATGAAGAACAGTAATGGAATGTGTCCTTTCTGTTTAGGAGTCTGCGTTTGCACTCGTTGTTTGAGAAGTGAAAAGATATATAAGTTAAAATCATATTTTATCAGTATTGGTGGCAACATCTCCAAATTGCAAGAGGGAGATTTGATTGATCAGTTACCTTTAAAAAAGGAAGAATTTTATTTGAAAAGCAAAGGACCAATAAAAAAAACAATAATTAGGTATGATCAACCACATATGATGAACCTTTTGACAAAAAAGTCAAAGAAAATTAGTAAGATAAGCTTGCCAAGACACCAAAAGAAATAGACGAAAGTTATCAAAGCCAATCTACTCTATAAAAAATAATATATGATGTAAGAATAAACAGAAAGATGGTCGTCGACTACAGAGAAGGAGGTAATAAATATTGGTCGCAGGACATCAAAAAGACGTCCTTAAGCTGTTTTTACTGATTGATGTAATATTTATATAAGCTCTATTTGTTTATCATCAAAACTCAACTTAACTGCTTGGCAATTTATGGTTTATTTATTACCATGCAAGAAAAACAAATAATTTTAATTAGACATCTTATCCATCATACTATTTATTACTTATGGAGTTATCAGATCAAAAAATATGGGAGATCTCACAGTTACTCTACAACTAGTTTAGGAATGATGAGCAGCAGAGCAAGCTAGATATTGACAATCTTTCAGAATTTAAAAGGAAAAACATCAAGCCATTATATCCACATAAGGCTAATGGACCAGATTAAATATAAAAGTATTCCTGTTGTTAGGCCTGTTGCACAGTAGACCCAGGCTCTTTTTGCTGCTGCAAGAGTAGTTAACCGGATGCTTCTTTTCGGAAATTGGGTTTAGGAATGTGCCTCTACTTTAAGTTTCTGAAACATTTTACGGTATTATTGATGTGTGTCTCTTTGCTTTCATTGTTGACTTGCTTGATCTGTTATATGGTGTCGGTATAAAATCAATTCAATATCATTGATAATACCACCTTTTTCTTCTCGAGTACTCTAGGTACCTTTTCATCTGAGCGCCTAAAGTGCCAATACTCCACGATCAGCGCATCAAATCAAGCATCATTTTCTATAAATTGCCCTTATGGACTGATTAGCCTCTATGATGTAGTATTCAGCAACGAATCTTAAAATACATTATATAACTGTCAAACTGAAATTCTAAAATACCAAACTAATGACAATACATACTCAGCTCAGTCGTACATAGTTTCCAATAACGCATCAGGATGTGGTACATCTCAATCCAGTTGTTCAATATCCTTAACTTTTCAACCGACTAGACCCACCTTCACAACTGTATCCTATGGCTACCAATGTACCAGCCAAGTATATAAATTAGCAAATGTCTCTATGGATAGTAGATATCTGCTGTATGCAGTTGTTGGTATTGATTTACTCTGCTGTCTTATTTTCACTATCTTCTATTGTAGTGAGACTAGAGCAGAAGACAAATAGATAGCTTTTTTCAAAGCACAGCAGCTCAGTCTGAGTGATTTTTCAATCAAAATTAAAGGTTTTAATTTAAGTACCTACGACGAAGAGTTCAATTTAATTGTGAGGTATTTCCAAGAGAAATTGGGTCATTCTATCTCTGAGGAACTTGTGCAAGTAAAGATTCCGGACCGAAATGATTTCGTTGAGTATCAGCAGAAGAAAGATGAACTCTATAATAGATTATATTAAATTATAGATGACCAATTCTTTGATCAAGAAATAAATCCCAGCCAATTCAATTCAGCTGAAGATTTTGTGAACCGAAACTTCATTGAAGGCAAATATGAAGTCTATAAGAAATAATTGCTAGAAGCAGTCAGTAACTTCCATTAGCATCAATATTGCCCAGAATTGGAGAAGGAGAACAAAACAGTATCAATATTTTTGGTTGTCAATTCCATAAAGACCAAGAGTAGAATATTTTAACTGCAAGAAGAAGGTTGCTGTTCCAGTTACTTGAATATCGATAGTAAAAAATATGCACTAAGTGAACCTCCTGCTCCTGATCTCATTCAGTGGAAAAATAAAGGCAAGTGGACCTTTCTAAGAATGTTGATCAGTTGGATACTGACATTTGCCATCTGCTTTGGGAGTTACATGGTGTTTGGCTACATCCAATATTAGGAAAACACCCTCCTTTCAGTATACAATTTCAATATTAACTGCAATGTGCTATATCCGACTGCAAATCTTTTAATCTTCGACACAACTCTCAATTCACAATCTTCGAATTATCTGAGTTGCTTCTGCAAGACCAATCTAGTAAATTTTGACAATGCAGATTCATATCGTTGCAGTCAATGGAGAACCCAATATGCAACATTTATGGCCATTCCAATCGTGATATCAATCCTGATGGTGATATACAATGTGCTGGTTTCATCTATCTTCAAATTCTTAACAATGTTTTAGTCTCACCGACTAATTTCTGCTGAACTCCTAAGTTTTACAGTCAAGCGCTCTTTCATCCTCATCCTTAATATGGGAGTGATAATGATTCTTCTCAACATGAAATTTACCACTGGTGTGAACATGACACAGGTAGGTTTCCTTTTCCAGGGGAAGTACAGCAACCTTGCAGCAGATTGGTATATTAACATCGGAAGCATCATTATCATGACTATGATATTTAATATTTCTTTTCCCATCATTGAGCTCATTCTCACCAACCTCCTCAAGTGCTTAAAACATTGTTGGGATCGCAAATTTGGTTGCCGAAAGACTTCTTGCAAAACTAAAGCCGAATATATTAAACTTTTCAGTCATGATGTCTACCCAATTGAATAAAGATATGCTTTTTTGGTATCAATTATGCTCATAACGATGACTTTTAGTTGCGTAATTCCTGTGCTTAATATTATCTGTGGAATGTCAATACTGCTACTCTATTTCTCTGACAAGGTTCTTGTCTTTAAGGTCTTCCAAACGCCAATAAACTACAATGCGTAGCTGCATCGTTTAATCTGTAAAGTAATCTATCTAGGATTAGTAGTGCATATGGCCCTATCTGCTTACTTTCTGAGTTAGCCAACCATGGTAGCTCCAAACAGCTATACATCCACCAACTATTTCAATTCAGGTTCCTCGAGAATCAATACAATAATAACTGTTGATTATATTATCCCCTATGTTGTGCTGCTAGCACTCTATGTAGTTTGGGCCTTTTTTAGCAACACTATCATAGCTATCTTTTAAAAATTAATTTCTTCTTGTTCTAAGGATATGACGGATGTTACCAAGTATAAACTCGAATAGAACTTTTACTAATCTTTAAATGAATATCAGATCAGCAAACTCATACTAATGGTAGAAGGATAAATCAATAAACTGTCTGCAAAAAAAAGTGGTTTTGCTGTTCCAACCTCAACATATACAGACTTAAACACAAGCTTAAACATTCTCAGTACTGATTCCCTCAAACCTGCTTTTATCGGCTCCAAAATATCTTAACATGAGGCTCTTCTGAGACGCACTTTTGCAAAGCTGAAGTTAGGGTAATCTCTAAAACGACCGGCTAAATAGGGAGGAGCTTTTCTGGTTGGTATGCCAGGCTATGAAATTATGCTCAACAATGACGCCTTCGAGCAGAACAAGAAGAATATGGCTCTAAGCACAGCTTTAAGTCAAATTCTTAGGAATGGTCCCCATATAAAGAATGATCAGCTTTGAATCTTATTGATTGATTTAATTTTTATAAACATACTGGCCGATCATTGCTAATATCAAAATATATCCTCTTTTGCTGTCTTATACGGTAAGTAAATATAAATTATCGATAAAGAAAAGAATAAATGATATATTTAGACGCATAAGATAATAATGGGAGCTTGTTATGACTCGACCAATAAAGTGGATCAATACATCAAACCAGCAGAACTCGCGCTACCCCTCATCATAAAGTAACAGATAGACCTCAAATACGACTCGAGAAATCCTATGTTTGCAGCCTATGGTCAAAATTAAAATATCATCGAGAAGAAATCCTATAATTGGTGGAGCTTTCCCTTATTTAATAATATAGATCTTGCTAACCTAAGTTACTTTTAATTCAAAAATGTTGGCATTGCAAATGATAATTTTGTCGTTGGAATTATTAAGAAGGGAGCTCTCCTCTCTAATTAAAAAATGCCCTGGAGAACCGGCTCAGTCATTTGCTACGAGTCTCATAACAAGAAAGGAGAATCAGGTATTATTTTCGAAAATAAACTGACTAGGTGTGGACGTGAGGTCAGAAATGGATAAGTTATAACTGTGGTAGTTACTAAAGAAGAGATTTATTTTAAAACAGGAAAGGACATTCTCGGCAAAAAGGCCATCTCATGGGATTTTTTTAATGATGAAATCTTGCCCTATATAGCTCTGTTTAACCCTGGAGATAAAGTGGAGTTTCCCTCTGGGATAGGTCCTTCCAAACATTACAAATGATCAAATAATTTATTTAATCCATAAAGTTGTTGTAGATGAATTTAATAGATTCTGATACAGGATCTAAATAAGACTTTACAGATGAAGACAAAAGGAATGTTTATTTTTTAAATGTAATCATCCTTTTTTAAGAGAGTAAAAATTCAGTATATGGTTATCATCGCTATTGCTTGTGCTTTGGTTGTAACTATATGTTACTCAATTATCGTAACATATTCTGGAAATCCAGGGAAACACTAGTCTCATCGAACAGACTCGGCTTTATTCTTGATGAAATTGTGTTCAACATTGCTATTTCCTCTTCGCTATCTTTTAGAATTCTACTACGATTATTTTTGCGAGTGGCTTCCTCGCACTCTCTTTAGTTTCGAGTTTTTACTTGATCCAAATTTAAGATGATATTCTCTGCCCTTTTTTCAGAGAAAAGAATAGTCCTGTTTCGTCTGTTTTATTGTTCAAGAAGAGAGTTGTTAAACTGTTATGTGAGTGTCCCCCTTCTCGAAACGTGACTGACTCTGCCTTAAAATCGCATAAAGAAAGAAGAGAAATGTGTGGTCTATGAAACCGGTTTATTATTCATAGGTATTGAGTGATTTGGTTGATAGAAGAATTTATAAATTTGAGGAAGAATACAAGAATTATAAGTTTCAATTTTAGTAAACTACTTATTGAACAATCCAAAGCAATATTTAGGCTAATTTATCTTCGTTTAAGCTGTCGTTGATTTTAATGGCTTTCAAGTATTTTTATTTGAATAATTTAATTCATAATACAGCTCTTTAGTATTAATCCAGATCAAACTACAAAACTAATTCTCATATGCATTTTAAGCCAACCTAGAGATACTTTGATAGAATTTGACAACAAATCACAAAAGTTATCCAATTAAAAATATTACCATTGTTATCCCTATATTGATAGTGATTTATAATTTGTTGTTTATCATATGGAGGGAGACAAACAAGGAGATAAGTATATTTTCACTTATTTAGAAACACCACCAACTATTCGCGTTTTTTACCCATTGCCAACATCGGTCGAATCATGAAGAAAGCTTTGCCTGATAATGCTAAAATTGCCAAGGATGCCAAAGAGACTGTTCAATAATGCGTCTCAGAATTTATTTCCTTTATCACCAGCGAAGCCTGCTAAAAATGTAAAAACGAAAAACGAAAAACCATCAATGGATAGGACATCCTTTCTTCCATCCAAGTTCTAGGCTTCGAGGGGTATAACTAAATATTGAAAATGTATTTGGCTAAATACAGAGAAAGCGTGAAGGCGAACGGATAAACAGTTGGAGTGGAATAGAAAGAGGAAGAAAGCTAAGAAGATGAATAGGACGACAGATCGGAGAAGGAATGATAATTATGCTCTAACTATTTATTACAGTGCAAAAAATATAGATTAATGGGAAAATAGCATTGAATTATGTTCAAAATCATTAATTTATGAGGTGTGCATTTAATTGAATGTCAATGGTGGAGTTGACCCTATGAGAATTAATATTCAATATTGTATGACAGAAAGTTATTTGCATTTGGATTAGCAGTACTCAATAGTATCAAAGCCGCCAACTGATGATTTCATATAATGGTTCAGCCCACACAAGGAAAAATATATCTTT
>Ga0302186_10000813_pt1 | contig 26991 bp, 25 predicted proteins | sample II_Bog_E1_2_FD_198782 | JGI IMG/M metagenome (GOLD analysis project Ga0302186, IMG submission 198782) | Peat permafrost microbial communities from Stordalen Mire near Abisko, Sweden - II_Bog_E1_1 | ecosystem: Environmental > Terrestrial > Soil > Wetlands > Peat | place: Sweden: Abisko... | reverse complement strand
GCATAACCTCTGAGTCCTGTTTTATTGTAACTGGACAGGAACTGCGAGTGTATGACCTTACCATTTTATTGAGCCATGAGGACAAGACTCTATTTGAGTAGTAATGTCCCCGAGTTATTAAGTTAAATGAGATGGAAAATTTAAAATTACTGAGCAATACAATAAAGCATATGGACTTGAACGATGAGGAGATCCACCTTATCACATCTGAGGGCGATTTCATTGTAATAGAGGATAGGGAGATAATTTTTGAAGAAAATGCATTCCATGATAGGGAAAGCATTAGGAGAGTTAATACCATTGTGAAATTCAATGGAGAAATGAAAGCCATCTGCTTTGCGGAAAAAGAGCTTAACTCGATTCTCCTTGTCGTCTCAGAACAGAGGAAAATTTTTCAGATTAACCCATAAAATCATTAAATATCTTTGGTGGTCGATATTAATTATGAGGACAGCATCAATGTGATTGATTCTGCTGTGTCAGAAGAAGGCGTAGGCTATATGATATACGGCTGTAAATCAGGTAAACTGCTGATCAGATTAGACTGGTAGGAGGTGGCCAAGGTCTATGACTGTGGAGCAGAGATAAATGACCTAAAAATATCAAACGATACTTCTTACCTGTTGGTGGCTACTGTGGGCAGTTTGATGTTCTTTCAACTCACACCTACCTTTTCTTCTCCCCGTAAGATAACTTTTGAAAATGAGTCGCCCATCTGCATCAATTTTTTAGACAACTTCAAGTTCTGTTCGGTCTCTACCTCTGCTAAAAATGTTTACTTAATAGAAATTCCGCAACTGAAACATCGTAACATTCAAAAGGAGAGCGAGACTTTTAGCATAACAAAGATGGAGGTCATTTTTCCGAACTACACAGATGAATCCAATCGTGAAATTAAATACACTAAGAGTTATGTAGGAGGAGATATGAAATTTTACATGATAAGTCTTACCACTGGAGAGTTTCTTTACTTCCCCTCAATGTCTTGCCTCAACACTAAAAATTATCTCGTTTTGAAGGGGCACCACTGCGACATAGCTAATGTAATTGTAGAGGAAGGTCAGAGATCATTCTATACTCTAGGTAAAGGCGACCAAATGCTATTGGAGTGGGCTGTGACATAACAAAGACCTCCTTTTTCACAAAATCACATAAAAAAAATCAATGTATCCAAAAATCAAGAGACCAAACTTGATGAATCTATTTAAGAGTTTAAGCGATTGAAGTATATAAGCGATACCATTGATATAAAAACGGCTGACTATAAAACATCGACTTTTTTCTTTAGAGGGACTAAGGTGGAAAAGTTGAATGTAAGTCTTCATAAATCTCTGAATTTGAAGACTGAGACCAGATCTGACTATTTAAATCTTATGAAAAGACACTGCAATACGACTCTGCAAACGAGATCAGTCTACGGTCTATAAACTGACAAAATAAACCAGGTGCGATATCTCACCAGAACTGGTAACGATAATAGGATTATCTACACCTCTTCTCGATTTCTTATATAATCTAGTTCAGAAGGCAAATGCGATAAAATTCATGAGACAATTGCAAGCCGCATCAGCTTTTTTGACATCTCCTAATTAGGAGAAATTATATATTGCTAGTGCAGTCGTAACCCTCATATCTACATTAATGGAAGCTACGTTATGTAGACAACCCACCAGAATGGCATCATCCACTTTAGTCTGTATCATGATTTTATCCTTTCATACGGTATTTCTCAGGATTATTTTACAATAAATCTGCACAATTTCCGCACTGGCTAACTAATTCTTGAAAGAACCACCTATTTGCAAATACTTGCTTTTGTTATTATAAACGAGCGTGAGTTTGTGAGTTTAAATGAAGTAAGAAAGTGGGAAGACCTCGTGACTTCAGAACCTTTAGGATTCGCTTCAGCGGCAGTGCTTCTCAGTAATGGTAAAGATGTCTGTTTGGGCGGCCTGCATGGCTAGTTGTCCATCCTATCTGAAAATGGAATATATGAGGTGGCTGCTAATGCTCACTCCAAGGCAATCTCTGTCATGAAGTTAAACAAAAAATAATCAGGTTTCGAGTTAATCACAGCAGGACAGGAAGAAGTTTTAAAAATTTGGAACTAATATTTTTAACAGATCGCAGAAATCAATTTGTCATAAGACTCATCCTTCGGGCTGCTGAAAGAGCAAGACAACAACTTTATAGCCTAACGCCACCCAAAACCTAGCCGCATTACTGTTAAGAGTATTGACTGCAAAAATAATAAAATACTAATCAGTTTGTCTTACGGACAGATTTGGGAATATACTATCACATATAACTGCGGCTCTGTGAATGGGCATAGGTAAATCGGTAGTCAAGTAAGTCTCCTTTCTTAATCTGATCCCAACATCTCTTAGGATGAGCATATTCTATCACAAAAGATGCAAGTTAATTATAAAAGCGATTTGAAAAAAATTCTCGATGCACACTGTAGTCAATCGCAATCCATCTGCAAGCGTTACATTGTCTTTGATGTACACAGCAGCCTACCTATTCTAGCCTCAGCCGGCAACGACGGTAGACTTATATTTAGAGATTATGAAACTGACGATATTATTGGCAATTATTTATGCTAGATTGATGAGAAAATGTGTATTCGTGCTCTCAGGTTTTCTCCAAGGGGAAGAATGTTAGTGGTGGGGATGTCTAATGGATTGGTGATGACTTTTTTCATGTAGTGCCTTATAAATAGTAACAAACGTATCAGCGAGATAAAACTAAAATACTTTCAGACTTTTAAAGCTGAATCTCAGAGCCAATTACAAATTTTGGCCATCTAATTCAATACCAGTTCCGATTTATTTGCAGTGTCTTACATGCTTGAACTTACCTCAATTAAAAACATAAGTTCTGGTGATTTACAAGAGGGCCAACCATTTATAAAGTGCTTTAAGCTAAAGTTATAACGCAGCCAAAATTCTGACTAAGCTTTTTATTAATTAAGGGACAATATTTATTTGAAGGAAGATTAGAAAATAAATAGTAAATTCAGTAAATGTGTCCTAAGCATGCATTTTGAACGCCAAGATGACAAAAACTATTTGCTTATCTACGAAGAATATATTGACGATCAAGGGACGAGAGCACTCGCTATGAGGGGGAAGCACTCTGTTTATTGCTTTTAGGATAAGAGTTACATTGTTGACTAATTTTCTGTAGACTGGTTAAACGCTAACTTCGCCAGCCTTATCAATCTCAAGATTCATGACAGTCATACCGAGGAACAACATTAAAACTACAGTTTCACTTGCATGCTCAAATTTAACAATTGCATGATATATGGAGGAGTGGATGGGAAGTTGCATTTAGTTCGCCTGTAGAGTTTGGACTTAGATGGGCCCATCAAGGATTATAAGATAGCAGATATGTGCCTTAGCAGAGCTTATAGCTCACACACATCATTCATAACTGATATAAAGATCGCGCAAAATGTAGAAGATAAAGGAAAAAAATATTTATTTGTAGCTGGATATACCGACTAGTGTTTGATAAAGTATTAAATAGTGGAGGAAGAAGTAGATTGCTTCCAGGAGTACCAGGCGTATCCTCGAGAGATGAGTGATGATCATTTGCATGGTGAGTTCGTCAACAAAAATAACTTCTATCTTATGATCAACAACTTTCAACCTCTTCGGGAGGAAATTACCAATATTTTAGAGGATGTTTAAAAGCAACCATCACCTTCCAGTTTTAAAATAGCAAAAGTGTTTGGTAGAAGGGCTAGTGATCGCAGGTACAACCTTGTCTATTACAATGATTGTGCCCTTTATAGTTTAGGTCCTAATATCGTGATTCAAAATCTTCAGAATCCTTCTGTGCAGGAGTTGATGAAAGCCGACCCTTCTCCTTACTCTCATTGTCCCCAAATCAGCGCTTTTCACTACAATGATAAGCTGCTAATTATAGCTACTTAATAGTAAAGAAGTAGTCTGTACGTCTGGGATATTAAATCCAAAAGCTGCATTAGTTCGATGAAAGTGGAGTGCTCTTTTATTTATGGTATTAGATTTTCAGGATAAAATTATGCCGTCTTCTACGGCATTAATGACAAATTTTAGTTGATGGTAGCTCTAGTAGATTGGAAAAATAGAAAAACTTTGGGAAAAATGAGGATGGCTTATAGCGGCAATTGGACCATTCGTGACATATGTACCATACAATTGAAAGGAGATAACAAAGAGTTTATAACTTGCGGGAACATTCACCTCTGCTACTGGGAGATACGTGGAGATACCCTCGTCTATCGCAACTTCAATTCTCTAAAAAATGGCAAGTACATGTGCGTGAGAGACTTGAATGGTTATGTTATAACAGGATGCGAATAGGGGAATCTATATTTATGGTATAACTTTTAACTTATTCACCAATTAGAACAGTCACACCAGGCAGCTATTAGATGTTTGGAGGTAGATTTGAACAACGAACTTATTATTTCAGGTGGTAAGGATGGGCTCCTTCTTTTCGTTAAAATCGATTAAAACAAACTATGTCTAATTAATCGTGTTGAGTTAAATTCCGATTCCAATCATAGTTGCAGCTTTATGTAAGAGAAGTAGGTAGTCCAAAAGGAAGTTGAGAGAGCCTTCAAAGTGGAATTTCAGGTTCAGTCCATATGTCCTAATCCAATTCAGGTCAGCGAATAATACTAAACTCTCCTAGTTGGCACTCGTAGTGGCAATATTTACTAGATTCATTATTCTGACTCTACTTCTTAAAGTATTCTCCTTTTCGAAAATCACGATTATCAAACCATTATGAGTGTAGCGTTTAGTAAATACGATGAGGAGTTCTTCTACACTGTCACAAATGCAGGTATTATCGAGCGTTGGAATTTAAATACCTTTGTAAAAGAGTTAAGCTTTGATTTGGGCCAAAGGGCCCTTCAGATAGACTCTTGCTTGGAGTATCTGATGGTATGCTGTCGCAATGATGTATTGGTGTACGCTATCAACAAAAACAACAACATGTTAAGTAAGATTGATGAAATGTGCATCTAAACGCGGAGAACGGAAGATGATGGCAAAGATTGCGAAATCATAAAATTCTGTTTATCAAAAGATAAACGTAATTTGGCTCTGTGCATCAAAATGTGCTCAAAAGAGCCCACATATCTAATCAATATATATTAGGTGGGTAAAAAAGAATATCTCTTTCAACTCAATAACCTCAAACATGAAATTGATTACCTTGACTTCAGCTCAGACCAAAAATATTTACTTTTTAAAGATAAGTACTAGGAAATTGGTATGATCAATTTGGAAAAAGATTACCGTAGGATTAATACCATCTTCGTGGAAATGAACATCGAGTGGGAGGAGGAAGGACTCAGAATTAGTCCAAAGGGACAGAAAATTTATTACTCCTATAGCTGTGAAAACAAAATTACGGCCATTACGCGCTTGGGAAGTGACAAGATAATCGTGGGTGATTAGATGGGCACAATAAGAGTGTTTGAGTATCCCTGCCCCGACGATAAGTTAGGGGAGCTGCACCTGCAGTGCTACACTTCGCACATGAATGACATTACAAACATCAAAGTGCATCACCTATGCAATTACGTAATAACCACGGCCCTGCAAGATAGGAGTTTGATTCTTTGGAAAATAGAGGACAACAAAAATGATGAGTCGAATATCTGATAGTTACAATGCTATGAATTGATAATACTTCATCTCATTAAGTTTTAATTAATCAGGTATAATTGTTAAGTCTTCTGTATTGATCTTGCTGGTGATGATATTATTTATTTTATTTTATCTTCTCATTATTAGACTTTTTGTCATCATTTTATGAAAGCAAATATTTTCCAAATTCATTTAACATATTGACTTGATCATCGAGGAGATTAGCATCTTATCTCACAAATACAATCGGATGATATTTAGAAAGGACTTTGGAAACTTGCACTTTAAAATCATCAATATACTTTATCCCCCATCCTAAGTGCGTGTTAAAGCAAAAAAATATGAAGATATTTATCTCTTGAATCTCGATCAATTTTGTATAGTCTGAAAATTCTACCTATAAATTTTCATCTCTTTGTTCTCGTCCTTAAAATATAGAGCTTGAACATCTAAAATTAGTTAAATAGTTCTTTTAATCAAAAAATGATATTGTATTTTATGATCTCAATTTAATTTAATATCTAATTTAAGATATCTAATCTTAATTCTTCTATTGAAAATATAAATTAAGGAATAAAATATCTGTAAATTAATAAATGTATATTATTTTAAAGGATTTCTAATATTTACTCAGAAATTGGGCAGTTCATTGAATTTCAATTAATTTTTATTCTTTATTTTTTTGAAACTGGAAAAAATGGAAAAAAAATATAGGCAGATTGAGGAGTTGATCATCAGTTATTATTCCACTTTTATATTGTAATTGCAAAACATAATTTAGGGCTTGTTTTGATTAACTTTAAAGCCAAAGATTTTTATCACAAAGTTTCGCTTGAAAAAGTGTATAAAAATTCAGCAAATTAGATTTTTTAAATGATAGAAGTCTATGCTCATCATCTGTGGTGATCTTATAAAAAATTCTTTAATTTTTTAATATTTAGATTCCATTGAAATTCATTAGAATGTAAAAAATAAAATAAAGCAATGTGTAATCAGTATTAAAACTAAAAATTAAACCCAGAATCATTCCTTTTAATCGAAAATATCAATTCCCAACTTTTTTATATGCTAATTTCATCTAAGCTACGATTTACAGAATAACCACCAGTAAAAATATAGAGAAAAAAATATCTTTAAAAACGAAAACATTCGAGAACTATTAGTTCATTTCTTATCTCTAAGCTAAAATATTGATTGTCTCAGTGAATAAAATGATAATCTCAAAGAATAATCAATAATTAACGTGAAATCATTATTTATTCAAAAGGTAAGGATATCTTTTATAATAATTACTTGGAATTGATGAGAACTATTCTTTCATTAGTTTTGATTATTCTGCTGATGAGTCAAGTTCAGTCTCCACAATCTCTCCCAAATGAGTTGGCAATTGTTGGTCCTTTGTCACAAACTGCTTTTGGATGTTTGGCTCAAGAAGGATATACATGGTCCATTGTTCGGGCCTATGAGATATCTACCTCTCCTGCACCTGGAGCTGTGGATACTAATGCAACTCAAACTATGATCAATTCTGCTGCTGCTGGTCTTCCAGTTGATGCTTACATAGTGATCTGCAGAAACAATGACGCGGCTTCTCAAATTGATGCTGTGTTCAGTGGAATTGATAACAGTCTATTTGATTACCTTTGGATTAAAGTTGAGCCAAATACTACTCCTGGATGCTCATGGTCAGGCTACACTGCAGCTGACAGCTGCGCTTTCTTGAACAATGCTATTTCCCAAGCGCAATCTTATGGAAAAACAGTCGGAGTCTTCTCAACTGCTAACATTTGGAACCAATTCTTCGGAGGTAGTTGCGATATTGGAGCAAGTGGTATTCCTTTATGGTATGCTGACTACACCACGAATGGCCAAGTGGATTCAACTACATCATATGATGATTTTGTTTCCTTTGGAGGATGGGCATCTGCTTCTTTAAAACAGGTCGGTGGAAATGTTACTATCACTTCATTATGTGGTCACTCTACATGGCATGCATATATCGATCAACTTTTTTGGCAAGCTCCTCCCGTATGATCTCAATCCATAAATTCATCAAACTCATTAAGTTATAATTTTCATCTATAATATTAAAATTCATGGAATTTACAATATCAAGAGATGATTTTTACGATAAATAAATAACACTAAAAGACTCATGTTAGTTTGGACTAAAAATCAAGAAGACACCAATGTCTTTTAGACATCTTTTCTTTGAATTCATGCCTTAGTACCTTAGTATAAGATTAGAAGATTATTTCGTCTTAGAATTATTGTTTATAAAATAAAGGCTCATCAAAAGAAATTTTATCTAAAAACCATTTTTGATACTAGCAAAGAATTTGTAAAAATTATATAAATTATTTGTTGGAATCAGGAAGTCGTACACGAAATAATAACATGGATCCTTTGAACTAAAGTTCTATTAAAAAGTATTCTTTCACGATTCGTATTTTCCTTTTCTCGAAGGAGAGTTATTGTTTAATTCTTGAAAAGTAAACTCAGTGCTTGTTGAAATCTAAGAAATACTGATAATAATTAATACACAATCAATTTAGAACATTTAAATAACTCTATAATTGATAGGGAAGAATCCATCAAACTAATCTTTAAACTGACTTAGGATTTAATTTTAATCTTATAAAAAAAAGGGTGAAAATAATATTGAAGATTATTCATTTGTAATTTCAATTAATTAGGACATACAAGGGTTTTTTCAATATTTTGTCTTGATCTTTTTAAATTATTTTACTCAGCAATCAATCGATCAATTCCTTTAACTACTTTTCATGATGCATGAGTATCAACGTTTTCATGGAATGAAGTTAATATTTAGTGGTAATATAAAGATAAAGTTTAGAATGGTCGAGAATCATCCAGGAAAGAGATGATTATGATTTTAAAAAGGATTAACTTTAAAGCAGTTTGTTTTTTCTGGTTGAATTAGACTTACAACTTTAAGTGAGATTTCGTTTGGTTGACTTGAGCAGCTTCAAACATTTGCCTCCGATTTCATGAAATACTTGACAGTAATCCATTGGAAAGATTATTCTATTTTTTTATTCCTGCTCATCAATAAATAATGTAATTAAGATTGAAATTGGGATTGCTTTGACCACCTCCAGATCATATATTCTTCAATATCAAGTGCATTATTCTTAATATATTTTATATTTACTATTAACGATAATGAATGATCAATATTTCATTGGATTAACAAAGCTTTGATTTAGGTGATTCATTTTTATTTCCTATCGAACGAGGGACAGCAAATAATTGGCATTATTTCTATCAGTAAAACAGCTGTACAATCTATCAGCATTAAAATCTGGTGTTCTCATTAGTTATACTGTAGATTTTTCACCTTTCTTTATCAAATAATAAAAGAGCTTATCGATATCCTCGTAAACATAAACTGGATTTGAAAGTCTACTTTTGATGGCAAACATCAGCATTGATTCTCCATTGAATTTATTCATCTATTCTACAAATCTGTAGAAAAGCGATTGATTGTCAAGGGTCTAATATATAATTTGAATCCAAATGCGACAGCAAATTGAATCTAAATATAAGTAATTATACCTAAAAGAATGATAGGTTGTTAAGTAAAACCTCCAGTCATAAATTCCTCTTCCTCGTTGATGCTGACCTCTATTTCTTTTAACTCATTATTTAGTTACATGTCATTGCTTTAATATAGTTTATTGTAGTATTTTTTATAATTAATGAAGGATTTATATATTTGAGCAAGGAATTATACTAAATTGAAACGATACCCCTCTATAGTATCAGTGGAACAATTTGCTGCTTCCTAAAATACTCTGTTAAAAAGCGAGGTGTAGTTGATCAGCATTGATTATTCGATTTAAAGAAGCTAAATATATTTATAGATACATGTTGATAGTGTTAATTTTATAACTCTTTTCCCTTCAGTTTATTGTACTTCTCTAGTATATTTTTATGAACTAATAGACAAGTTGATAATTATGCTTTTACAAATTGCGATAGAAGAATATTTAATGATTATTTTTCATTTCCATACAGATAGTTTCTATCTCTCAATAACGTGTTTTTATACAGCAAGTTATTCACAATTTCAGGAGAAATACCCATCTCCTCTGAGCCATTTTTCATTATCGTTTAATCAATGAATAAATTTTTGGCTATCTTTATTTTTATTTAGCTGTTTCTTTGAAGAGGCAGCAGTATTTATAGTTGATTAGGAATTAGATGCGATATTTTAGCCAATTAGTTTAAAAATATTTTTGAATTATTTATCTTAAGAATCTATAAGAACAAGTTTTATAATTATTGTTGGGCAGGATGGGTGAGCAGATAAGCTTGAAACAACAAAGAACTACTAGAAAATGCTTCTTTGGCGAAACCATCAATGTTTAAGGTAACACTTACAAATTTTTTAAGCTCCCTTTGGATGATCCAACTTTTATCCTATACATTAGAATTAATTAACTCTGATATCAGCATCTCCAAATATTTATTTTCTTTAAAATCTGAAATTCTTTCATGAAAACCTGGTAGTAAATTTTGCAGTATTTTCTTAAATATAATAATGATATTGATCTGATGGTAAAGGGTGAATTACTGATGACTTTTGTCAATGAGTTGATCGATAAAACTTTTGTCGAAAATCCGGTAATGATCTTTATTATTAATGAAAGAACTTGAAAAATACTGTAAATAATTAATGATTAATTTATTTTTAATTGATAGATCTATTATCCTTTGAGAATTTACGAAATAATTTAAGAAGGAGGCAAAGTATATAATCTTGTCTTTTGCTAAGTTAGCACTGTATTAGTAATTAAATTATAGTAGTACTGTAGTAAAATGAGCTTGAAGTTGTCTTTAATCAAGGATGATTGGGATTTCAATAAACTTTTTTATTTAATTCAGAATATTTTTAAATTATGTTTGCTGCTACGATAATGATTCAGACTAAAGCTTGGGGGCTATTACTGTCCATTTCATTTTAGTATTTTAGTTATTGCTCATCGTTTAAAGTTAAATTTCTGCCTGTTTTTTCTGTTCATCACTGAAATGATTGATTAAATATTGATTCTTGCTAATTTACTCAAACGTTGTTATGCTGTTTATCCGGGTAATATATATCCGATTATTGATCACAATAAGTTCTTTAAAATGATGTTAATTGAGCCATTTATAGTGCAAATTTCCTTCATCGCTCACCGATTTTTTATTAGAGATATTCTAGTATTTGTCTTTTTCTATTTCCAAGCAAAGATTGTCTGCGCCATAGAATAGATCACCTTCTTCAGTTTGATTGTAGAGCTTCTTCCTAAAGTAATCTTGCCAAATTATGCTTTCTTGACTAATAATTTTGTGAAGGGTTTACTTTTATGATAGCTAAACTTTAAAGAATGTTGGAATTGATTGAATGTCTTTATCTTGAGAGTATATGACTACCTCTCTACCATTAATAATGAAATCATTTATCCTTGCAGGAAAAGGGATGAAGTATTCATGTTCAAACTTGGACTTTTACCAATCAATGATGTTTCCATCAACTAGACGATCGATTGTAATCTGTTGTGGATCAAATTCTTTATCATCAATTTGAACTTATAAGCGAACTATTTCAAGTTTAAAAACTTCGATAGTGCAGTCATTGCTAATAAACAGTCTGAGAGAGTCCTGAAATCCCAGACTAGGTTCAGCCAATTCTCCTCGTATTTTTATATTATTGCCTTTATTTAATGATTTCAAGCTAAAAAGTTGGAAAGAAGCAGGTTTCATCCTATTTAGGTCATATACCATAAATTGTTGTTCGTCTACGAAGGCAATACCAATCAGATTTGGCAAAATAATGCTGAAAAATCGATATTATGAGAATTATTCAAGCGAAAAATTTAAATACGGCTTTATCTTCTACCAACAGCTAATTGATATAGATTTTGAGTATTCCTTCTTAAAATATCCTTTCTTCTTGTTAAAGTACACCATACTCACTCCTGACTCACCTCTGTTTGTATAGCAGATTTTTAGATCAATTATTTTGCCTGATTATAAGGGGAAGATATTTATGGTCTCTTCAATTCCCAAAGGGATGATTATAATTTACGATTTTCCAAAGAGAAAAATTCGCTAATCTGTGATAATTATATTGGCGGGGAGATGATTTAATATTACTTTCCCCCAGTACTAATCGTTTACCCTTTTTACAAGGAGAGAGTGGTTAGTGGAAGTTGTTATCCAGCATAGAAAATACAGATTTGGCTGCTGCTTATAGGTGTCTATAAATGTGGAGGGAAGTTGATACTCCAATGATTTTTCTCTAAAATTGACTTGTCGTTCCCAAGCGAAAGATGTAATGTTGGTAGGATTGAAACTGACACAAGAATACTCTTTGTAGTATTTAATTAGTTGCTCTTCAGTTTGTAGCATCAATTTTATATAAGTTTAATATCTAATTTATTTAAATGTTGTTTAACTAACTTGCCCAATATAAATTCAATTATTAAAATTAGGGATTGGTCTTAAATTGTGATGATTGATTCAATTGATCTTAAATATTTAAGCCAATTGTAATATTTTAAGCTTTGGCGAAGATCACGAGTAAAAGGAGAACAATTTGAAATTAATAAACGGTGTTAACAAGTGAATAATATATTTTTCAGTTATTATATGTGATGAAAATAATATAAAGATATGCATTTTATCGCAAAAATGTAATATTGATCGCAATTACTGCCATCTACTCTTTATAAATAAATAAATAATTTAATCGTATTTAATTGAGCAAAAATATCAATCAATAAAAATATAATGGTAAAGCTATTCTCCCTAATCTTTCTTGAGACTAAAAAATATTGAATTTTAGTATTTTATATATATTGGTTGTAATAGACTTAAAATATTATAAGTTTGTTCAACTGATAATCAGAATCAAATATTTTTTATTATTAAGAATACTCATAGAGAAATATTTTTTGTTTACTTATCTTTTATTGTTAGACTGTTAGTTCACCATATTTATATAATTATGAAAATCGTTCAAGTATTCATCAGTATTCTGTTCCTCTTCTTTAATGCATTCGTAAAGGCAACTTATCAAAATGTAAACTGGCCAGTGATAACTAACATTAAAAGTGGAGATCATAAATTACTTCTTGCTCAAACAGCAGGCCCGAAGCAATATACGTATGTTCAAACTTACAGTTCAAGCACTCAAGCCTATACTAGTAGTAACATACCAAGCGTGGTGATTAGCATGATCCAAATGCAGGTAGATATGACAACTAACCCCATAAACTATTATGTTTCGATAAATCCATCTACTATTAAAACAACTCAGTTTATAAGCAACCTCACTATTCTGAGCAATAATACATTTTCTCTTCTTTACTATATGTATTTTGTAATTGATACATTAGATCCAGATTTGAAAAATGTTTATCTTAGTAGTTACAGCATCGATACAACCAATAATTTTACGGATGGCACTCTCCAATCTATAACTTATAGTCAATCTTATAACCAGTCCATCGTAAATTATAATTCATCCATTATTGCCCCTTTTATCACTTCTTTTAACATGCTTGCCATTTCTACGTATTCAATAGACGTAAGTGCTAAGATGACAAACGGAAACACTGTTGCTATAACAGTAAAAAGTAGCTCAACTCTTTATCGAGTATAAATCATGATGATAATGGTTGATAAAACGACATTAGAGTCAGCCCAAGTATATTTCGTTGATTATGGGCAAATTCAAAGTTGGAATAGCAACAACTTATCATCAAATTCTTTTAACATACCATCCCTCAACTATTACAACTATATTTCAGGAGTCAATGCTTTCCAAATCAATACTAATGTTTCAATTAATTTTGGAATCAATTCTTTTTATCAGTTAACCACGAGTACAAGCTTCGATTATTTAAGGGATGCTAGCTTACAAATTAGGAAAAGAATGTGCATTAGTCCTTCTATGCCATACTATTCAAGCAATACTCAATTATGCTATGACTCTTGCCCTGCTGGATATGGAACTAATAGCAGTATTTTTGTATGTACAGTTTGCAGTTATACATGTCTTACATGTATGGGCAATGGGGTTTCATGTCTCACATGCAATAATAGTAATAATCGTAATTTTAACTCAACAGGCAGTAGTTGCCCCTGTAATAACGGATGTATTGATTTGGGAAAGGCCATGTGTCTTATCTGCGATTATACTTGCACTTCTTGTGTAGGCTTAGTGGCAAGATGCACAACTTGTTCTTCTACTAGAATATTAACTAATAACAGCTGCCCTTGCCAAACTGGTTTCTTTGATTCTCAAACTAATAATAGTGCATGTCAACCTTGTGATTATACATGTCTAACATGCTTTAAGATTTCCACAAGCTGTACTAGTTGTGATAATATGACTCATCGAATCTTAGACAATATTAATCGAAAATGTCTCTGTGGATCTGGCTACAAAGACAATAGTACTCAGATATGCATAACTTCAGCAATAATTTGCAACTTAACTTGCATGACATGCTAAAATAGCTCTAATATTTGCACTTCCTGTAATAGTACACAATACCGGGGACTTTCAAGCAACGCCTGCCCCTGCATATCAGGATATACATCAAAAAACTCAAATGTAGAATGCACATAAATATGTGGTAATGGTCTTATGCCTTCAAACACCACTAAGCAATGTGATGATGGCAATACAGTCAATGGTGATGGTTGTACAAATATTTGTACCATTGAAAGTGGATATTCCTGCTCGAGCAACAGTTCAAAAAATCCTGCAAGTACTTGTGTAAATACTAATGGATATTCAACTACTTTGAATTCTTTAATTAAAGATCCTTCATCAAATAGCCTGACTGCCTCCTTACAAATAACTCCTCCTCCGCCTCCCTCGATTGCTCCTAATCTTTTAAATTTGAATAATTAACTTTCAATTACTTCTTATTCATTACAAGATAGTAGTATGATTTTACACCTTCAAATTAATGGGCAGGTCGATACAAGTTAAACTTTACTAGTTGGTTTTTCCCTAATTAACACTACCTCATCTGTATCTATGGTCGCCACAAATCTTCTCGTTATCAAACCATATTCAGCTACTTATCTAACTCTCTATCAGGCCTAAATTATTTTAGTTTGGATATACATCAGCTTATTGTGGCTTGGATCCTTATATATTCTTATATTTTTAGATGTTAACTTATTCAGCGGAGTGGTTTAAATTTTTATCTATTCAGCCTTGGCTTGGATTGCCATCCAAGGACAATCAACGTTTGCACTACTTTTTTAGCCTCTCACTTATCTAAGATATATATTTGGATTTAATTTTCAAGTTAATGGTGCATCATGCCTTTTTTAAATCCTTAATTTTGGCTTTATTATGAACTTTCTCCCTTTTATTGGATTTTTAATCGCAAAGCTAATCGCGAAGAGATATAATTATCTTATAACCCCCAAAGTAAAAAAATTTATCCTTTATGACATTAGTTACAGTTATGGAGTTATTAACTGCTTCTTAGTTATGTATGGGCTTGCTTTACCGATCTATCAATACACTAATACTCCAATACAAAATGTTAGTCTCTTTTTCGGTCCTCTATATTTTTTGATATTAATCTTCATCTCCTTTCGTTTATTTTTCAAAGAAGATCTTCAATACGAAATTAATCCAAAAATGGAAATTACTAAGAACAATACTTTAAAACATAAGATAATACCATTTTATTTTCTAACAGTACTAATCCTTTCTTTCATTTATATCGCAATTAAAGGCAAAACTAAAATCAATGCTCTTTTCATGATAGGGTCCCTTTTTACTTTACTAATAGCTTTTTCTTTCACCAATTTTTTCATTAATAAGATGAGGTATTTATTAAATTTTGTCAGTCTAATTTTAATCTATACTTGCGTCTTACTTATTAATACTGTTTCCAGCGCTGATTGGGCTGGATTTTTGCTTCTGGGACTTATGTATTTCCAAATAATTCTCAATTTTATTTTTCTCTATTGTTAACGAGCTAAAGTAGATAATCTTTCTCAATTATCAGAAAGAATAAAAAAGAAAATCATGTAAAAAAAAAATTAGTTGGCTCGATAAAATTTAATTGAGTTATAAGGTAGAGTTCAAATAAAAGATGATCAAAATATAGCTGATCTTTATAATCAATAGTTCACTGTTTATGAACCTACATAGAGGAAACTTCATTTTTAAAAGGAAATTGTCATCTAAGGTGATGAAGAAAGAGTAAATTAAATTTCTACAATCAAAAAGGCCGTGATCATTGATGGTGATAAACCAGAAAAGACTGAATTGAAGAAAAAAATTAATAAGGATTTATTGATCCAGCCAAAGAAAAATAGAACATAGATCAAGAAAGGCTAATAAATAGATATTGTTAATCGAGAAGTGAAGATGGAATAGATTTGAAAACAAAGCGTAGTGATTTATTTTTTACATATCTGCTATTCCTATATCTATAATATTATCTAAGCCAATATAAGAGTTAATGAAAGGCAAATCAAAAAAAAATCAATAGTTTGGGAGTTAACACGTATATTGCTTCAATCCTTTTTGCTCAGATTCCTTCAATCGAGTGCACTTAACTCGAGATGAAAGTCTTCGAAAGCATAAAATTAAATGCGGGCATTGGATGATTGGCGATCACTAAATTGATTTCCTCAAGCACCATTCACAAAAAAAGGAAAACTCTAAAAGGGAAGAATTGCTACTCTACTCATTTCCCATTCAAAGTATGCTCAATTTTTACAAGACTCAAGAGGAATTGAGAGTCAAATTAAGTCAAGTTTATGATTCAGCCAAAATTTAGATTTGTTAATTTCTTGAGCAATCTAAAAAGAAGAAACTCGTTTAATTTGATACTTTGAAGAAAGAAATAGACCAGTTCAAAAAAGTAATTTTATAAAGCATTGACTCAATTACTCGCCTTAGTAAAGAAGGGGAAAGTTATCAATAAAAAATGTCTTGGAGTATAAATGGTTATTTGCAAAAATCGGAATATTTTTTAGATACTTTTAAAAATTATCTCTTCTTTGACAACCAAGAAATAACATAGCAAACCCTTCTAATAAAACAACAAATTACTATGCTAGATAAAAAGATTTGTCGATAGTTGGATGTTCATGGATAGTTTTAAAACCTCAAATATTCTGAGATGCTCGAAGTATAAAAAATATTTAATGAACCCTGCTTCAATTATATTGAAAGGATAAAATAAATTACAAATTGGGAATTATAATAACTAATCAATCTTAATTAGGATCATCAATCTTTGATTTAATGCCCTCTCTGTAACTATAAATCTGTTGCAGTTTATACCCCATTGACGATTAAGAATCATGAACTCTTTCGAGAGTTTAGTGAACATCTTTTTAGTACTCATCTGCCATACCTCACCATGAAATATTCATATCGTATTAGCAAGAGATCAGTCTCATAAACTACAATGGTAGATGTCATTTATATCATGCAAAAATATAACTATGTGAGCCTTGACGTTTATGACGCAAGTCAAAGCAAAGGAATCGACCTTAATAATCGGCCAGACACACTGACTATTTCTGTTGTATCGTCTGAAGGCAACAATAATACCTTAGATCTCGAGTCAAAGTACTTAATGGTGAATAGTGTCGAATAGGCTGCATACATTTTAGTCATCATGCTACTATAAGTCAGCTTTAAACTCAATAAAATGGTGCGCATAATAAACTTCAAAAAGCAATACTACAACCTCTTCTCGAAGATGATTTCGAACCTCAAATTGAATGCCACCTTCGAAGCAGCAAAAATGGCAAAGCTAACCCCTAAATCAATAAGTAAAGTAATGTGATTGTTTCTGACCATCTTATGCAATTAAATATTAGTTCAAATAAAGTGTAGAGACTATGAAATATAAATGGTATTTAATCAAGTTGCTTTATATCGCATAAATAATAACTTAACTTCCATTGTGAAAAGCTAAAATTGAAATCTCTCCTGAGATTATCTTTATTGCTTCTAAATTTAATTTAATCTGAGGTATAGAAGGATTGCTTGTGAGTAAAGGAAGATCTTTAGTTTGACTGCAACAAATTTTTAATCACCCAATCCAATTTATATCTGAGCTTATGTATTAAAAAATTTTTTTACAGATTATATATAAAAAGGATTTATATGAGTGCCATAATCTCATTATTTATACTTATTCTTCTGCACAATATATCTGGTAATTTTATAACTATTTACTTAAGACACATCTATGTTTAATCCCATTTAATTAATATGATCTTCCTCACAGAGATTTCAAATGACTATAAAATGTATTTTGTCCAAGCAGTAAACATAAATTAATAACAACTATTTTCAAGTAAAGCAGGGTGTCCTTCAAGTTTTAGTGATTATTATTATCTTTTCGATTTAATCACTTTTATCTAAACTTCAAAATGTTGTTTAAATTTATCAAATTTTATGAAAATCATCAAATATACTTATGATTGAGAAAAACAAACAATCTTACACGAAATTTATCTCGATACGCATAGGAAAGCGATAATAAGAAAGCGCCTTTAATCTCTATAATCTCAGGGTTGAAGGAGGTATCCTTCTCAATGAAGATCCACAGTTGGATTAATAATCAGTTAATAATATCAGTCAATCAACTATTTTTATCCAGCAACTAAAATTATGAGGATTATAGTAATGAGAAAATATGAAGGAGTGATGGGATATGCAGATCAAGGATGCCAGTCGATGCTGATACGGGCATGCCACGAAGGATTATTACAGAGGTTGGTAACTTTGATGTTTCCAACAACCTGCTTCAAGTCTGGCTGGATCCATCCTCCGAAGCCTGTGAAGGTGGTAAAATCTGAAAATGATTCAGTTGGATCGAGAATACCATTGGCTTGATAGTCAGCGTACCAAAGATAGAAATAATTAACCGAACCAAAAGGGCAAACGTTACCAAAGTTTCTGTTCCATATGGCTTTGGTGGAAAAGACTCCTGATCGAAATCCGCTTTCATAGGTAATGAAAAGGATCTCTGATAAAAATTGGCAGTTATAAGTATCATTGTAGTTTTACCATTTACACTATGGACTGCTATTTTATGTGATTTTAAACCAAATAGAATGATATAAGATACTGGATATTCCTTAGAGAACTGGCAATAGTTGAGCCATGGGATCAAAACCAGGACAGAGCACCATGTAAATGGCAGTTGTAAGACCAGAAGCCTGAGCATTCTAAAGAGTTTGAATTGCATTAGGATCAATAACTCCAGGAGTATCGGAATCAGCGCGAATACTGACATAGGTATATCCTTGCTAGACTAGACATCCAAAGGCAGTTTTTGTTAAGGGACCAACAATATCAAAGGATTTTTGAACAGGAAAGAGAATAATGACTGTTTGAGTGTAGCGTTGGTTGGTTCCAGAGTCCAAACTGAAGCATGATTGGCCGGCACTCCAATCAATGTTGAAAGATGAACAGTCTGAAAATTCTGGATTAGCGGCAGTCCAAACATCGCTAAGGAGGTTTGGGCTGGTTGAGGTCAAAGTTAACTAGACATTCGAAATTACCATACCAAAGCCATCACTTTCCTAGGTTCCATCAAACTGTAGATAATTTTAACCACAAGAATTAGGAGTTACTTGATAGGAGGCGTGATTGACCCCTTAGGTGATGTTAGTAGGAACGAGACTATCAAGAACGACATTATTCCAAAGGATATTAGCCTGAGAAGTGAGGAGATTAGCAGTACCAACAGTATTAGGTGCCCAGTCAAATTGAAGGGTATAATTGGCTGGCGGAAAGAGGGCGGAAGTGGGGCATGCTGGAGGGGACGTGGAGTTGGCAATCACTGCAAAATTACTGTCAAAGGTCAAATCTTGAGTGATCTCAAAGTTAACAACGCTGTCAAGCTCTATGATCTGGGTGCTGTTAGACCAGGCACTATTGTAGATGGGTCCAGCTCCCATTTCAAGATTGAGTGCAGTCCAGCCAGGAATACTATTATAAGTTGCCCATCCACCACCTAAATTAGGTTGTGAAAAGTCGCCGTTGACCAAAACGTTGGTGTTAGTGGTGTCTCCTTGTTGGATGAGGGCAACATTGGTGATGCCTAAGCCCACACTATCAGAAGCACCGGCACCTTCAAACTGGATAACATTCCCTCCCACAACTGCCGTTACTTCTACCGTAACATTATGAATGTCATAGTCTGTTGGCACAACTGAGAAAACGATATCGTTGTCCCATATAACATCTGCCAAACAGCTCTAAAAATCAACACCTTATCTGGCGGCGTAATCAAAGGAGAGAGTGAAGGTGCTGCCCACTACAGGGGGTGAGGTAATAAGTCCAATGAGAAGAAGAGATATAATAATTGTCTTCATTTATTATTATTATACTTCTTCTCGACCAACCTCGATTTAACATCGATTTACAGAATTTTTTCATAAAAGTTTGATATTTAATTAAAGGGCCTTAAATTTCCATCAAAATTCCTTGTCTAGTTTCATCATTTGATTATTATCGGCAAATAGATATTTTGATTATTAGACCTTGATTTTAGGAGCATAACTTCGATAACATATTTTGAACTTTCATTTGATTCAGAATTTCATAAGGAAAAAGGATCATTTAGACTTGATTAAGCCTCCTTAAAGCAATTCATAAATGGGAATTAAATACTTCACCGTTTAGTTGTTAACTATGAAAACAATAGTTGAATAAAAAAAGTCCCCCTATTTTGAAAGAAGGGGGAATAAACAGTAATTTTAATTTTTAAAGATTTATTGCTTTTTTATAAAGCAATGAATACTTAACTCATTCAAAATATCTTTTCAAAAAATGAAATTTCTCCAAAAAAAATGAAAGAAAAAAATAACCAAGAAAATTCAAATACAATCAGTAATGTCAGTTTCCTCTCACCCAGAATTCATTTTTAACTTTTCATTTCATCTGATCAAATTTTACATTTAAATTGGACCATTATTATATAAATTAATTCAATCTATATTTAATTTTTTCCAAATAGCCTAAGAAAATTTATAATCAATAATAATTGGAAAACGAGCATATTTGTAATTTTTGTGCCATCCTTGTTTAAAACAACAAATTTAATGATTATGGTGGATTTGATCAATATTTACAGTTATGCTTTTACAAAGTCTTCATCTATTCGTTCATCAAAAAGAAGTTTGCTCTTAGTAATTTGAAGCCTTTTACTTTATCATTGGCAAAATATTAGACTTTGATCAATGTTTCATGCTGATAGTGTTGATGGATTGATAAAGGTCTTGGAGCGGGCTAGCGTTAGCCATTACTTTTGTTTATCCTCACTGCTCACTTCTGTTCCCATTTGGTTGATCTTGCTGCCATTATGAGTAATGATGCGTATTCGCATCGTTCAATAGATGTTGTATCTTTGCTTATCAACCCGCGTGTCTCTGCAGAAAGACAGAATTGATCAGTATTGACTGAAGTTGGAATTTGTTAGTTTTCTGTGGTCTCAAGGATATTTTCCATATTAATATATTAAAGACCAGGCTGTTGAACTTATGCAAATTAAGACAAATAAACGCAAGCCGTTTCTGAAATATTTGACCTGTTTGCTACATATTGAAGAATGGAAAATTATTCATAAAATTAGCTGTCTAAATTTGCTCTGAATCACATCCTTAACAATTTTAATCATAATTTGAAAAACAAAAATGAAGGCAAGTCAAAGCTAATTCTTAAAAAACTCAATCAAAGAGACGAATGTTACATAAATGTTGAAAATTAAGTCCAATTGGTTGATTATCTTTATTGACAAAGTAACATTGGACCATATTGCTCGTTTATATCTTTACTTTCCAACATTCCAATAGACTTCAATTCTACGGCACATAGCTTTCATATTTACTTCTCAACTAAAATCTTAGCCGTAGATAGGGTAAAATAAAGATGTAGTTTAAAATTTAAGCATTCATGTTACTTTTTTCAAAAGTAGTCGACTGATCTTTAAGGTGTGTTATTAACTGTAAATTAAATAAATTTATTAAATTATACAAATTATCAGTTAAGAATTGTAGGGAATCAATAACATTGCTAAGAATTTCAATATCTAGTAATTATATGAGATATCGTCTCACGAGGGTTATTTTTGTATAAAAACAAAACGCAGTACCAAATCCTCTCACAAAGAGAACAAATATTTTAAGAAACAACTCATAATTCCAACGATCCTTCACCAGCAATTAATATTGTAAGTATACTATCATACAAGCAAAGAGTAAAATGAATTTATGGAGATGCAAATCACAGAATCGAGTCGATGTCGATAAGAGCATGCCACGAAGGATTATTGCAGAGGTTGGTAACTTTGACAGTTCCTCCGACTTGCTTTAAGAATGGCCGGGCAAATCCTCCGAAACCTCCATAGGTGGTAAAATCTGAAGATGATTTGGTTGGATCAACAATTCCATTTGTTTGATAGTCAGCGTACCAAAGTTTGATAGATCCATCCGAACCTAAAGTGCAAGTATCACCAAAGATTGCGGTCCATATCTTTCTGGTGGAGAATACACCTACTGAATATCCAAGGTTTTTCATAGTACCAAGGGCAACCTAAACAGCTGGGCATGTAACAGGCTTACCAGAGAAGGGTTACCAAGAGCACCCCTGATAATTTTAGACACTTTTAAACCAAATGGTTTAATATAAGGCTCTGGGTATTGTCTATACAACTGCTAACATTTAATTGAAGAAATATGTTGAAGGACAAACAACTATATAGATAGAAGTTGCGAGACCAGCAGCTTGAGCATTTTCAAGAGTTTGAACTGCGTTGGGATCAATAACTCCAGGAGTATCAGAACTAGCACGAACAATGACAGATGTATATCCTTGCTCGACCAGACATCCAAAAGCAGTTTCTGAGAAAGGACCAACGATGTCAAAGATCATTTGAGGGTCAGGTGAGACAGTGGAGCTGGCTAGCACAACAAGAAGGATGGAAATGAGAATGGTTTTCATTATTTTATTATTATACATCTTCGAAATCAATTTCGATTTATCATTGATCTCCTAATTGTTCTTCGATATTTTTTGACTTTTCCTTATACTGATACTAAATTGACAATAAAATCAATTGTTCAGGGCCAGCGGCTCTGTTTCAGCAGTAAACGTTCGATATTGATATTTTTTATTTATTATTGGAGGAATATTGAAATAATTTGGTTTTTGTTATTCCAAAATAAAATGACCTTATCTTTTGCAGAACTAAATGTTAACTCTAAAGTATGAAAAACCGATGTTAAGAGTCAAAGCATATATAATTAAGTAGTGACTTGTAAAGAAGAATAAACGTGTTTTGAGTTGAAAGACCTAAAAAGTTAGATATCATTAAGAAATGATCAATAGAGTTAATAAAAATATCAAAATAATGTCTATTGTCTTTTGTTGTTTTACCTTAAAAATTTTGTTTGATTTCGTAAATTCAATTTATAATTAAAGAGATAAATAAGGAACAAAAATAGAAGTAAGCCAAAAATAATTCGAAATGGTCATCTTTCTTTCAAAATTCATCCTTTATTTTAAAATTTTTTATTTTTGATGATTTTAGAAAGTCAATGTTTTTGAATTCATTAAATAAAAAAAAAAAAAATCTTCGAGTCATTAGACTTTAGGCATCCCTCAAATTAGAAAAAGGACTGATTTTAATTCCTGGTCCACAACAGATAATGAGATAGGAACAGACAGCTTCTCTTCTAGATTAAGACTTATGAATATATTCCATTTTTGCAAAGGAATTTGCGGGTTTTATATCATTGAGCAGATGATATTATACAGGAGGTTGCCAATTGATCTCAGATGGAAATCAAATCAATAAAAATCGACAAATGATAGAAAAAAAGAGAAATTTACCAGACAGAGAACATCAAATGCTTCATTAATAGTTAGTTCTTAGTTAATAAATAGAAATTCAGGAGTCAACGCTAATAGCTTTATTCAGGATGTGACTTTATCATATCATTCGATATTGATAGCGGGTAATTGGCCATACCGAAAGAAATATATCTATCTGTTAGACTTTTTGAAAATGTTTCATTCCTTCGAATATTTAGAATAAGCTTAAATTCCGCGGCTCATAGCCTTCATATTTCTTTCTTTAAATTAAGCAATTAACTTGAAATAAGGCAGAAAACAAATGAAAAATACAATTGGACAGAATATGGCCTTTAATTTTCAAATGTTATCATGAAATTATTTATAGGATAGAGTACTATTTTTTTTTAATTGTTGAAAACCAAGCAGAAAAAACATGGCAGATGACTGAGGAGAGGAGAAATTTACCATCTAAAATCAAGCTTTCTGTTTTTAATTTTTTTATTGTTGAAAAAGAATATGGAAAAAGAATAACAGTCGAGAAAAAGAGATTAAAAGACCTCAATGACGAATGACCGACATCCTCCATGCCATTTTAAAGAAGAAAGTTAATGATTTATATTTTACTTGTATAATACTCTTTTGAGTACGAAAGATAATACGCTTCCATTAAAGTTAAAATAAACAGGCTAACTCAATGGCTGATATTAAATGATTTGTATTTAATGATGAAAATATTATTTAGGAATTCATGAAGTAAACTCTTGAAAGCTTCGTTCATTCAAAGTTTACTAATTCATCCACAATGTCCCCCACTTGATCCTTCGCCTTGGACATTTCACCATCCTTTTGCTCAGAAGTTGTAGACGTCCTCAATGAGATCGATGAAACTTGATGCATGTGCACCTCAGTCATTTTTATTGGCATTTCTCTATGAGCTGATGATTACTCGGTTATTCCAGTTCAAGAACATTTACGAATTTTTTTATTGAAAATAAACAATCGATTAGATAATATAAATCTAAGATTAGAGATATTTAGATACGGCTTAAATTGACAGTCATTTTTGAGGAAAGAAAACTGCAAATCTGATAGCTCAATTAATAGTTAAAGCAATATTGTCTTTGATATTGAATTAAATGTTAGAAAGATCATTTCATTCTCTCTCTTGTTTGAAGCCCTTTTATATGTTCTTATATGATCGCATATAGCTACGGATCCGCTTCCATTAATTCAGGTAAGAGAAAAGCTTCAGTATTATTCTTCAGATTGGGATTTTAGAGAGTAAAGAATTTCAGTTTTATGATATCTCCTGTTAATCCATAAAGGATGGGTTGATAGGGATAACAAGTGGTTATTGTTATGTAGAGCAGATATGACGTTCGTGGTTTAAGTATTGATATATTAAGTGTTCCATAGCCATTTTAGTCTGTTGTCCCGTTAAATACTCTATCTGCTTTGAAGTTGGTACTAGTCATTCCTAAAATTATCTGTTTACTGTAGGGTATATCATCAGTAAGATTTGATATCCTTTGACCCTCAACTGGAGCGCCTAAACTGTTGAACATAGAAGACATTGGATCAGATTGCTATATGGCGACGGCATAAATAATGGCTTGACTCCAAAGTGAAAAATTAAACATGGCATTATAATATGATATTTTTGTTGCTTGAGGAATTTATTTAATCTTTGGTATCGAAGGATTGAGTGTAACTATAGGAAGATCTTCGGTTTGACTGGATCCAATTCTTTGAATAATGTTATCGATAAACTCTGGCATGATTTAAGTTAGCCTCTTACGATTGTAACTGCTATTGATAAACTGTTAAGTAACAAGTTCCAAGGGACTAACAGTATCATCGATAGAAGAAGGAGAAACTACAATTAAATTTCGATAAAGTAATTGATTCTGATTAGTGGTGGTTTGGGACCAGGCTTTATCTAAAAGATAATAAGAATCCACCACTTTAACTCTGTAAATATCAACATTCAAGATATCTGAGATGCTGTGAACGATATAAACTGAATCCGTGATCAATGAAATAGTATCCAATCGAATTTCAACTGCACTAGAAAGCGGTGTAGTCATAAAATTATGAAAAGTACAATTTAAAGAATCTCCCAGACTATCATGGGCCATTAGATATATTTTGTATATTGTTTGGTGTTAAAGGCGAGTAAAGTTTATCAGATTGTAAGCATTAATATATTGAGAACTGTTTCGCCTTGTTTTAATTATTTTGGCTTCTTTGCTTTATCTTATCAGCTTTGGAGTTACTTCTGACAGTTCATTTCCCCGTTATCTAATTATGTAATATACTTCTGCTTCATGCCTTGTAAAAACCATGACTTGAGCCTTCGTGGATCCAATTTGAACATTTGAATGAGCAATAATTTCAGGCTACAGCTGGTCATATAGTATTCCACTATTATTAGCGTTATAAATAGTCTTGCCTGCATACTGAGAGTTGGACTGATATTGATAAATGACATTCAGTTTCATCACTGGAGGTAAGGTCTGAAATTGGTCTGTAACACTGAAATAGAAATAAACTGTTTGAGGATTGAGAACATGTCTCAAAGTAAAAGGCGACTGCAAAGTCAATGAAACATTTAATGTCGATGGTACTTTATTTCCAGTATATCGAAAGCTAAAAGAAGTTTAATTTGTTAATGCAGGAATTTTAATGACCTTTGATTCAAAATCAAATGATGAAAACGCCAGCAAAGGCGATAATATTAGGTAAATGTCATAAGAAGCGCAAACTGTGAGACTTACAGGAACTTGTATATAGTTGCCAGTCATAAATGCCTCTGCTTGATGAACAGTGACATACTCGACGTGATCATTTCTGATTTAAACTTGAATAGGTAAATTGTCCCTCAAGAGACTGTATTCAATTGATTCTTGGTGGGTAATATTTATATAAGTAAAAGCATGATTAGCATTAGGGCTGACTAATATAAACACTGCTTCTGTTATTATATCGTAACTATTGAAATAGGACAAATTCGGACTAAAGGATAAATCCTTGCTTAAAGTTGTAATATTAACTCGAACCATTTTACTTGGTCTGGTTATAATCAAGGATATGTTATAAGCCAATCCTGCGTATAGAATATTTGGAGGATTAAAAAGAATATCTCCTCGAATGGGTTGAAGAATTTTGCAAGGGGTAAATTCATCAGAAGAAGGACGAATTGATTGATGAGTTAAAGTCACATCATTCCTGAAAATCATTAAATCAAAATATGAGTTGTCAAAATCATTGAGAGTCAAGCATTCATTCAATTGTTGAGGTGTATACAAGCTGTTCATTTGAATTGTAAAGAAATAATCTGTTTATAGTAATAATCCTTCCGTTTAAACAATAAATTAAAGCTCATACTTACCAATATTGCACAGATGGCATTAAACAACTTGAAAGAAGTTAAGAATCAGGCAGCAGTTAAGAGCA
>Ga0302186_10000812_pt1 | contig 27004 bp, 17 predicted proteins | sample II_Bog_E1_2_FD_198782 | JGI IMG/M metagenome (GOLD analysis project Ga0302186, IMG submission 198782) | Peat permafrost microbial communities from Stordalen Mire near Abisko, Sweden - II_Bog_E1_1 | ecosystem: Environmental > Terrestrial > Soil > Wetlands > Peat | place: Sweden: Abisko... | reverse complement strand
ATAAAAGCAGGGACTACAAAAAAGATATATTTTTCTACCGAGATCAGTGAAAGCATTCTAAAGTTAGATATAATTTTGTAATAAAATGATATTAACATTAAGATAAATTACTACAAGGGCATCCCCATTGAGAAAAAGAATTATAACAGCATTAACAAGTATATCTTCGATACTGTAAGTACACTTAATGAATATGATGCAAGTAAACTCAATAGTTAAAAGAATTATTGGAAATAATAGAGAAGCACCAGTAAAAAATTATAACTAAAATTGGGATATCAAGGTCTTTATTCTCTAGAATTCGATAATTACTACTCGTGGGTCATTCCAAAGAATATAAGATATAAACTTTAAATCTATGGCCCTTTTAACTGATGATATATCATTTGAATATTACCAAAAATATATCTTAAAATATTATTTAATGAATTACCATGAGTTCTATCAAGTCTCATAGTTTTATTCTATTTGAATAAAATAAAATAACTCCAAAAATAATCTATCAATTTTCCCGAATTGATATGAGTATATTCGTTTCGTTTTCAATTGGTAAAATTTATAAACCCCTTTCGTTGACCAAATGCAAGAATATTATCATAATTCCTGCTGGAGAGAGGGGAATGTTTAGATCACTTATTTTTAAACTCCTGTTTGTAATTACTCTTTGATACACAAATTCTTTAATTTACCGAATATTTCGAAGTCCAAACGTCTTATAATAAGTGGTTTAATTGGAAATCGAGGCAGTAGACATATCATCATCGAATATTGTGTCTGCATCCAGTTAATTTTATATGATTGTTTCTTAATCAAAGTGGTTGTCCAAGTTATGCTAAGATTTGTTCTCATTATTAACATTTTATAATTAAAAGAAGATTTTGTTTTCCTAGTGGGCATTTTTACTTGGTATTGAAACAGTTCCTATGTTTTTATTGTATTTTTTTCTTCTTAAGTTGTGAATATCTATAAAAATATCCCTTTATAACTCAATTATTACATGGATTTTGGTAGTAAATTTTTATCTATATAAATTGCATTGCCTTAAGGATTACATTTCTTTATTTGGAATACTTCGGATCGATCAAGTTATGTTAACTCAATCCAGTTGATTTCTGATTAGTTTGCTATACGAGGTACTTTTTATTTAGGTTGTCTAATAACCATTGATCGGTTCTGTCTTTTTTGAAGTTTCAAGCCTTTAAATTCTAATTACCATGGATTCATCACTGTTTTAGACTACATTGTTGGAATTTCTTCTTCCATTAAAAATTATTCGAATGGCTTTTATGAAAAAGGAATTTGGCTGGAGTTGACTTGATGATCGCTATTATTAAAGTTTTAGGAATAGCAATGGGGTTCATCAATTGACACATATTTAAAGCTAAATGAATTTTCTTTCGCTTAGTTTGAAGGAAGGAAATTCTATATCTCCTCTTGTGATTAAAAGTTGTTAAAGGTTTAGTCAAGGTGACTTTCTTTTATACCTTTATATAATCTTACAAAATCTCTAAATTAGTTGGGATAAGCGGACTATCCAAAATTTTGCCTTTTACAATTTTCAATACACTAGAACACGCTATGATTTTGAATGATAAAATTGAGTTTATTCAACTCATCCTAAATAAATTTTGGGATATTCCTAAATGTGTTGTGTTATTCTTTTATCTCTATCTTATCCTCTATTTTTTATACTTTATTTCTAAGAAACAGTGATATTTCCAAGTTGTCGCCAAACTAATTTTTCACAAAAGTACTTGTAGTTAATTCAAAAGTAATCTTTTTAAAGTATTCGAATCGAATTCTTGTAATCTCTTTTTAAATAAAGGATCATGAGAATATTCGAAGTAGGTTTTTTTCCTATTCAATTTATCACTATCTTCACAATGAACCACGCCAATTTCATATCGGGATATTTTACTAATTTTTCCAATATCTTCAATATTCATAAAGATGAGTTAGTTTCTTTTTTTACGACTCTTGCTTTATAATTCTTCATCCCCTAACTATTTTTCAGATTTTTCCTGAACTCTGAATAAATTTTATGACATTTTGTGGGTATTTTGAAAAACATATTCCACTCTCTTATCATATACATGTATCGAAACATGCAATAACTCAGAAGCAAATTTCCAAAACATTAAACTTGTATTTTAGATTAGTTATGGGTTAAGGACTTTGACTGGAATTTCAAAGGCATTTTATTGATTTATTTTCTTCATAGATTAATGTTTACGCCCTTCCTAGCAAGTTCTAAAATACAATGTATTTTCTTTTCTTCCTCTGGGGTCATTAAGGGAATTTGAAGCTCCTCATTTATATCGTAAAAATCATCGTATTAAGAAGTCAAAGTCGTTTTCTGTGTTTGATCATTTCTGGTTGACTTTGTCTTATAAGTATAGTTTGAGGCTTGGGACGCTGCAATGTTTTCAGGGCTAGTGATCAAACCTCGAATGGCTTTCGTTTTTTTAGAAGCTCGTGTTGCTGTCTTGAGTACATGAGAGACCCTCATTTTGGGATTATAATATTGAAGTGAGCCAATTTGATGAATATAATGTCAAAATGTTAATAGCCTAAATTTGTATAATTAATAGAACGCAAATTAAATCAGAAGATAACAATCATGGTAAAGGACACATAGAACAAAAAAAGAGGGTAGATAACTAATATTTTTTTATCCTTTGCATCTTTTATGAGCACATCCATAAAAGTCCCAGCTGAAAATGAAGACCATATAGCAGTAAGCAAAGCTATTACAATTCCAATTCCTCCATTTAATGATACAAAAATTTCAATAACTCCGAGTCCTAGCATTGGAAGTAGACCATACCCGAGGATACTCATGATGCTATAAAGTGGAATCATTTGAGTCTTCATAAAATATAAAATACTTGAGACATAAAATTAAATAGAAAATAGATAAGGCAATTTCCTAAGATAAACATTGCATAAATATCTCCAAAGTGAATTTTTCCCGAGAAAAGTAGTAGACAACCCAAGGCTAAGCCAATTACAATGGGTCCTGATAAATCTGGATCTTGAATAATTTAATAACTTGGCTGCCCGATTTTTAAAACCAACATGATTCTTTCTTTAATCTTGTAAGGCTCAATGCCAATATCTCGATATCATAATTCTTACCATTCAAAAGGGGAGGATCTCCATTTTAATCAAGTTAGTATTATTTTGGTGGAATATTTTCAAATGAAGGGCTTATATCTGGATGAACTGATTTGTCCGATTCAAAAATTGGATAAGTATTTGACTGAGAAAACTGTACAGATTTATTGCTCTATGGTTTCGCTTCTTTCTTTTGTCTTTATTCTTATTTCGAAATTTAATAAGGATTGAATGGAAGAGGCGTCTTAATATTGCTAACAGGTGGTTGATAGATTCCCTGCCCCTGAGTCGGTATGCTCATTGGTACTTCTTCATCTTCTCCAATAAGATCAAATGGATTTTTGAAAGTGATTTCTTAATAAAATAGTGATTACGTTTATTCTTCATTGACCAATTAATATTTGATTGACACGTTTAAATAAATCAAGATCATCAAAAATAAGTAATTTATTAATTAGAATAGAGTATTCATTTATTTATTGTTGATGTTTGAATGATAATTAGTTAAATAAATGAAAACTGAAAAGGAATTTTATTAGCATTAAAAGAATGTTAATCAAATTAAATCATATTTGCTTCATGGAAATATAAGCAATTAAGATCTATACGAAATACTCATCAATAATAAACAGCAATAATTACTTTATAATTCAAAAGTGGTTTTTCAAAATGAACCCACCACTATGAAAGATTATGATTCCATTTTTCCACTTCAAGAAAAGATTAATTATGACGATTATGATGTAGATGTCATTTAGCCTATTTTGAGGCTTACTGAAGATAAAATATTTAAGGAAGTTACTAAACTCAAAAAATAATGCAAAAAAATATAGGAGTAGCTACAAAAATAAAATTAAATAATAGCATAGCGTAATCTTCTCCTTAAGGCTTATGAGAATTAAGATTTACTGTGTGAATAAGCTCAACGAGAACAAGAACTAATTATCAACGATCGATAAATAGACAAAATCATTATTGTTTCAAGGTAAATATAGACCAAAATTTAATTAGTTAAATTGAGTCATGAAATTATTGACTAACCGTTCAAAAAATAATAGGAAAAGAAGAAAAATCTACTGAGGAAGCAAAAATAAATGAATTTATAATAATAATAAAAGATTAAAGCTCTCGAAAGCATCAAAGAGCTTAAAGTCGAATCATAAAAAATAAAATAAGATATAAGAATCAAGGAAGAATTCGCAAAGAATGCTCAAGAACATGAGTCTTTTGCAGATTAATTAGCCGCTTCGTTAAAAGAAAGACTTGAAATGGAGGCTTATCTCTAAAAATAATAATAGTAAAAATTGTAGTTTATGAATATTTTAAATAAATTTAATTCAAATTACAAAAGAGTAAAGTAGCATAACAAAAAACTTAAGCAAAAAATGGTTTAAAAAGGCTTAACTACCTTGAAATCTTGAAAAAGAAAATTTATGATTATATACACTTGATAAAATAAAAACGACAAATGTTAACTGTTAAATTAAATTATGTTTTGAATGTGTTCGCTTTTTATGGATTATTTATTGGAGTTAAAATCAACCGATATTTTTAGTTAAGTTATTTTCACATTTTTTTGGAATTTTTCTAATGTTTCCTGTGAATTTAAATAGTTGATGACGGAATGAATGGTTATAATAAATTAAGACAGTATGACAGAATCAGAGAAACTTCTTAGGCTTCAGGACATTCTTTCCTAAAATCCTGCCCTCAAAAATTTGCTAAATCTGATCAGGGGAATCGTGAGTAAGCATGATGATTTCTAAGATGAGGCATTTACATCTTCGCAACATCTCAAATTTCTAATTGATGAAATGAATAAACTTCAGATTCCTGAAATAAATGAAGCAATGAAGCTGCTAATGGAACCTGAGTCCATCATTGCTCTTCCCATAAAAATTGAACCAAAATTCACTCTTTTCTTTGTCCTGGTGCCCAGCGGCAAAAAATTTGATTGGCACAGCCATCCAAAAATGACGGGTATTTCCAAATGCATTTACGGGCATTTGGACATCTCAACAATGGATTTTCATGGTCTTGAACAAAGAAGTCATAACATTTTTATTTATCCAAAAAGTAGGATTAGATCGGAAAGTTTATTTTGGAACAGCGCAACAACAGTCTCAACTATTCAACCTCATGCTCTAAACATTCATAAAATAGAAGCCCGTTAATTTTCGGCTTTTTTCGATTTATTGATGCCAGACTACCCAGAAGGAAGGTGCCAATTCTTTACGACTATTACCGAGAACAAAGATCAGTTAATACTTTAGCAACTATTTACACCTAATGAAGAAATAAAAGGATGGGACATTGCCTTGGAGGAATTAATTGCCAGCGAAAGCCATGTGGTTCAAAATTATATATTGAAGTGATAACTGAGATACTTATGAATAAAAGTTAATCTGCCATCATTTAAGGCAAAAAATATTTATAATTTGTCAATTGTAGAATTGTTAAATTTATTTTATTTTTGTATATAACTATTAATTACCCAAACTAAATCATTTTTTATTTTTTTATGCTTTTCTTATAAACTATCTTAAAATCCCTATTTTTTCATTTTTATGCTCATTAAAGTTGAAACCAAATTTTTTTCCTTTTTTTATTTGAGATAAATAATCATCTAATGTTTTCTTTGATATGTTGACCAATTTAGCTCCGTCTTAAAGTGATATTTTTTGCTATGTACCAATTCCTGCATAAAGTTATCTCCATTTCAAAACCTTTTCGATCACGTGCTTGATTTTTCTTTCCTTTAACCTTCTGCATTTTAGATCTCCTTCAACTTATTCATCCTAATCATTAGCATCACTGTCCGAATCTGATTCACTTTGCTCCATTATGGCTTAAATATATTATTTTTCAGTCAATACTGATAATTTTATCTATGGATATGATTAGTAATCGTATTGGCTGACAGACATTTTGGATTTGGGACAATACAACCATATCCCGCCCACCTATAGATAAAATTTAATTTCTTTGTCTGCGTTACTAACTGCTTACTGATAAAGGAAAGATTATAATTTTTCTATAGAAGTTTTACTAATTTCTTAATATTGAGGTGCTTTGATTATTCGGAAATGCATTAAGTTAGATCAACTCCTTCGTATATTTCAATAAAATCATCGAATTGTAGAGAGATGTTTTTAATAAAACTGTGTTCATTGATTGGATTGTCAGCATTAACTTCTTTTTTGATAAGTTTTCTTGATTTTTTCATTGATTCTAATATTTTAAATTATAAAATATATCCTCAATCGATTTTGCATATATCAATAAATATGGATGAAAAGAGCTAAGATTTATCATTTCATAAAATAGCTGTATGGATTATTTTCAAGTTTTTCAATTTTAGGAACGTTTACTTTTTTGTTTCTTTTTTTCTTTTTTTTTTTTAATTATTTTTCAAGACTATCACTCGACTCGTCCTCTGATACTTCGATATTGCAGGATTTTTTATTGATGGTTTCAACAGTATCTTTCACATCTTTTGATATTTCCTCTTTCTCTTCAATTTTAGATTTCTATTCAATAATTTTTTCAATTTTTTAATTATGTGAATGCAAGATATTTTATGACTTCATATCTGTGAGGAAGATAAATTCACTTTTTTGAACATATTTTTTAATTGGTTTCGATGGAGGTTCTTTAAAATTTAACTCAATTTTAATTTAGTTCAGATCTTGATAAGTTTTAGCTGCTTTGTAATATTTAATTTCATCTAATGAAACCTAAGATTTGAATTTTTAGATATACAAACTTTTTGGTTTCTCCATCCACTTTGATTTTGTTTTACTAGTCTTATCTTACTTATCTTCTCTTAAAATTATTTATTATTCTGTGTTAATTTCTGAATGAAATGATACACTTCTTTTTCCACTTTAAGAAGTTTTAGAATTTTTTTAAACATACATTACTTTTTTGGATCCCTTTATGACTTTTTATTCATTTTTGGTTTCTTAGTTTTTACTGGAGTAAATAAATTTGATAAAAATATTGTCCTTTTAATATCCTTCACTGATCAATTTTTTTCCAACTTCTTTCTCTACCAATACATTCCATCCAACATTTTTCAACCGAATTATTTTAATGATTTATCTATCTGCCTCCAATAGTTAATGAACTTTATCAGCTCTCTCATAAAAAGAATTCGTAATTTCTAACCATACTTATTTGCTGGAATGTTTATTTAGTTTGATTAAACTCCTTTCATCACCTTCATCACAAAGAATATACATGCATTTTTTAATCGACTCCCTTTGTTGATGGATGTTGAAAATGTAGACTCCTTTTGTTTAATTATAGAAACTTCTCCTTGTTATGATTCGCTGGAAAGAGAACTATCTTCATCGTTTATATCGTTCCAATCTAAATTAAATAAAAATCTACCTTTTTTTACCATACTTGTTTTGTATTAATTTTTACTCAAGATAACTAATTAAATGAGAATTTATAGGTTATAAAAAAATATAGAAAAATGGAGGATTTTTTCTTTTTTTGTGCTGAGGGTTATTTATTATAATTTAACTCACTGAATGGTTGATCTTGATTGTCCACGCGGCTTAACAGTAATGTGTAAAACCTACAGAAATCACCAAGCTGTTTCATATCATATCAAAAACTTGAAGAGACAACATCTCATCAGACTACCTGATGTTATCACTGTCCATAATGTGATGAACTTTATTTCAAAAATTACAATTTATCTCCTTATAAATCAGCCATTTGTGAATAAAACAAAAACAAGAAGTTAAGAATCCTTTAAGGTCTAGAAAACCACAAAATTTCAGCAAATATTTCAAATTTATGTTAACAACATTTCCAATATCCAAGGTAAATAATCATAAACATCAAGTAAAACAAAGGTTTGATACATTTTCATTTGTTGGAGATGTTATTACTCCCAATAATATCATTATTTTCCTGATGAAATTTATTGTAGACCAAATTCAAATATAAATCTTACAGTTTCAATGTATTAGAGATAAAGATATCTTAAAAGATCAGCTAAGCTTGAGTGATTATTTAATTTGTTTTGCCTCTCCAAAGTTTTCATTTGACTTGTCACTAAATCTGTATTTGATGTAATTTTAATTTCTGTATAATTAGACTTAAATCCAAGGATATTTAGTCAATTCAATAATATGTTGATGGTAGTTTACTCCATTATAATTATCAAAATCTTACCCCGAAATTGATATCATACTATATGAAGAGGTTAAGTTTTTTCTATATTGCCTGTTTATAATAATCAGAGTATTAAAGCAGGAATTTATTGAAATAAGCCTTGATTTGTTCATTTCAAAACCTTTGATAGTTTGTGTGGTCAATCCATCTGAAAAATTAATTTATCTCGTTGACTTAACTGCTTCATTTTAATATTAAAATTTGAACTGATAAAAGTGAAAAATCAAGAGATGCCAATAATAAAATAACTATATATTCCAAGAGATAACGATGATTATCTTTGTTTAAGATGATTATAATTTTTCAAAAAAAATGGAGGTTTTTACTATTTATCCTGAGGGTTAGTTATTATAATTTGGTCAACTGAACTGAATGTCTTATCTTGCTTGTCCATGTGGCACAACAATAATGTGTAAAAACTACAGAAATCATCAAGCTACTTCATCTCATATCAAAAACTTGAAGAGACGATATCTTATTGGAGTACCTGTTGTTTATCCCTGTCCATAATGTGATGAAGTTTATACAAATCATCACCATTTCTCTCACTTTTAATCAATAGTTTGTCAATAAAACAAAAATAAAAAGCTAAAAATAATTGAGGGTCTGAAAAATCAATATCTCGCGCTTGTGGAAAATCTCAATAGGAATGATAGATTACATGTTTTGAAAAATGGTTCACTCACTCGAAGAATTTAAATTTTACATGAAGCTATCATCTATTTGTATCCGGAACATTAACAACTCCTTGCTGCTCGAGAGAAACAAGCCTAACTGGATTACACAAGATAGGAAAAAAATATCCAGAAGCCTCAAGGAAATTTGAATAAATTGGAATTCAATAGTCAATAGAAGAATAGGCGGAGTAAATAGAGTAAAAATAAGCAAATTAAATAGAAGAAAATTAAAAAAATTCCTCAATCAAATCGTCGTGCCTCAAGACAACAACAGCATCAGCAGCCAGCACAACTGATAAACAATTATCAAATGAATTCCTAACAAACTCTTCCATCAAATTTGGCAAATCAATATCTAACAGAAAGAGAGCTTCCTAAAAAAGATAACGCATTTAAATTGGCAAAACAAAATCAACTCTCCAGCAGAACAAAAAATAGAAGAGATATAAATCTAAGACAGGAATAGTATTAAAATGAATAGTTAGGTCAACTCAATCCTGTAAAAAAATTACCCAAAAATCCAAAATCACAAGATATAAGGAATAATGCGCAATTGTATCAATAAAATTCGGATATTTTTAATCCTTATGAGCAATAAATTTAATAAGAAGAAAATTCAGTCTATCAAAGATTGCAAAATTTGAAAAGGACTACCAAACAAATGGATTAGGAACATCAACTAGTTGTTTCTAAAACAAAATAAACCTAGCTGACCTTTTCAACATGGGAAAAATCTATACGGAAACATAAAGAGTAATTTAACAGATCCGAGTATCTATTTTAACAACAATAGGAGCCAGAATTTGAATAACTTGGAATTTAGTAGTCAATATAAGAATAGTCTGAGTAAATAGAATAAAAATAGGCAATATAAATAGACGAAAATTAGTAAATTCCTCAATCAAATCGTCATGCCTCAAGACAACAACAGCATCAGCAGCAGCAAAGATAAGAACATGAATATCTTGAATAGGAAAAACATTATCAGCCAAATAATCAACAGATTGAACATAAAGACCAGCACAACTAATTAGTCAATTATGGAGTAAAAAACAAAATACACAAATGATAATTATAATCTGCGAAAGCGGAGAAGTATATCTATATATCTATCTATCTATTGTATCAAAACAATATGAATATAATCTTTTTGATAGTTGATAAATAATTATATATTAATTTTGAATGCAAAACGATTTATAACTTCATCGGAAGTATGTACCTAATATGACTTACAAACCTCAAAACCTCTCAGCAATCTTTTAGACGATTAAACAAAAAAAAGCGGAATTTGCCAAGTAATTGGATGAAATGAATTATTCTGCTCTTCCGATCATTAAGATGAATAAGCTAAACATTCTTGAAGTAGAAGAACAATCAATAGCCAATCGTCAAACAGATTATCGATAAATAAAATATGATAAATAATAAAGTAACAGATCAAGAGACAATACTCCCTCCAATTCCAAATACAAAACTCTTTTATAGAATAAATAAATTTCATAAAAACCTCTCAGTAATCAGAGTAAAAGAGAAGACTTATTAACAATTACAAGGAAAGACTATAAATTGGAAACAAATCAATAAAATTATTCAAAAAATAAAGCAAAAATTAGAACAAAAACATAAGTTAAAGACATATAATCAAGAAAACTAACGAGTCTAAACATTGTTTCATCTTCAACTCAAAAAATTAAAGAAGAGGAAGCCCAAATTAAAAGTATTGATGAAGCCAAAAGGCTCTTTACTGTGAGTGTATAACAAATTCCAAGAATTATGAAAATGAGAAATTAAGATAACCTTACATAATCTATAAATCACCTATAATTGTTTAATCCTTTTTTTAATAGAAATCAAAGAATAGTCAACATTTGTCTTTTGAAAATGGGTAGAATATTACTACGTGATTCTTCATATCAGCTCTATAAAGCTGGATAATAACTCGAGCATTTCTATATTATAATGCTTGGGAAAGTCAAAATTGCAGATGGATCTAATCGAAGAGTCTGTCAAACAGGAGAAACTGTTTTATAATAAGTAATATTTAGCTAAAAATCAAAAAAGGTATCTTTATAAAGGGCAAAGGTAATCGGTGCTACTTACCTTCTCGAATTAAAAATAGATGAATACAAAAAGATGAAATAATAACTCATCAGATTTGGGCTGAAATTAGGTTTTCAAGAAATGTAGACCATTATAAAGCGAAATTACATAATTAAAAACTGGATGAGAAATAAAAGAAAATTATAAAGTATTAAATGAATGTTATTTTTGTTCAATAACTTTCCATCTTATTTAATTTAACAATTATTTTCAATTTAATAATTTACTATAGTTTGTTTTATTTGTTATTGCCATAAATATAATTATTTCATTGAAGATATGTCAAACAATAGCAACAAAGGATATTTTTATTTCTCCAAGATACTCGGTCTTGACCTCACAATGCTTCTCGAAGATTCAGTTTACATCATAAAGCGATAAGACCATGCCGAAGAGTACAAATAAATGGTAAGTTAATATCGGACAAGATATAAAAATGGTTTGATTATGGGAGGATCCTTTGGAATGGCTTTCATTCTATCTTTGCGAAGATATTTTCCCGCAACATTTTCAGGATTTTCAGTCAATCGATTCTTGATTGAATCAATAATAATTGGAGGATCTCTTTTCGGCTCAACAGTATCTGTTGTTTTAGGCGGATCTCAATTTGTTCACAACATTAAAAAAGATTACATTCTGAAGGCTGATCCGGATATCTATAAGTATCTATAATAATTTTCTGCTAAATATCAGGTTTCAGAATAAACTCAAGTTCGCTATCTTCTCTAAACGGAGTAGTTTAATGAATGGAATAAATATAGGCACATGAGTAACTTTTTTAGTCCGAAAGTGGTGTGATGTTTATAGTTCTGAAATGTAAATTTGTAAATATGATATGTAATTATATTTTAGTCAACTTTGACTTGTCAGATTTATCACAATGGTCAAAACACCAAAAAATTATATTATTTTTTATTTTTGTTCTAATTAAAAGGTATAAATATTGACTGATTATACTAAATGTTCGTAATAATTACATGAAGGAATAGATCATCTATCCTAAAGAAATATTCCCCATTCAAGAATATCTTCATCGAATGCCTCAAGAGCCAATGTCGGCCTACCTTAGTTTTGGTTATTAGCTCTATGGTAAACAATGGCAATAACTAACTCGCAAAGAAAGACAATGTGTGACCAGTGCTTGGAAAAAGTTAAGTTTAAATCACAAATAAGAGATCATAAATGTTGCAAACAAGGAGAAGAAACAATATTTAAGAGAGTTAAGTGATTGGATGGATTATTATCAAATTGAAGAATCTGAGTTGCCTTATTACTAAAGGGAGTATTCAAAATTGAAAAATAAGAAGCCAATCAAACTGAATTCATTAAAAGTGACCATCAATTAACTAAAAGAAAAATCATAAGAATCATAAAAGGGACCATTAAATTTGAAAGATTTGAGTAAGTAGTCATTAAGTGAGGAGTCATAAAGGGAGCTTTTAAGTTCAGAATCTCAACAGGCTATAATAAAAGAAGAGGAGACCTCCCTATAGCCTTCACTTTCTAAATTCAAACAAAAATCATCAAACAAACTGATTAAATAAAGAAAAAAAGAAGCAAAAATTAAAATTAAAAGACAATAAGAACTAAACAATATTACAAACAGCTAAGAATCAAAGACTGAAAAACAGGGTTTGAAAAAATATTGGATTTAAAGTTTGAATAACTTGAAATTGCCAATCAAATCAAAATTTCATAATCCAAAAGATAAATCCAAAACTCACGGTCATAGTGAGGAAGATAGAAAAGGAGAAAAGGCTACTCTGCAAGACTTCTCTTAATTAAAGAAACTAATGGCCATCTGTTTTGGATAATCTTAAATTACTTTGAATATTAACGGAGTCATCAAATTTCAGATTGATAAGAAATGATTCAATCCCCATCTATATTGTTTATGAATATTTCATCTTTTTGAATTTATATTGTGAAAATTAAAAAACAGGAGCATTTCAAAGAAAAAAGTTAATGCTATATAATTACAAAGAATATATTATATTCTTTAATCTATAAAATGCTGAATAGAGATCACTAGAAAATAGCAACCAAAATTCATGAATAATTCAAATCTAATTTTAACATATCTCGATTATATCAGTACTGTTATCGCATTTACAAGGACCAATCTTGCCTAACCAAATATTCCAATTTTATGTCGTACTTACATCTCATTAACACCCGAGTCTTGCAATCTTCAAAAGAAGATAAATTTATTGTTCATTGGTTTTGTAAAATTTGCAAAAATAAAGACTATAATCCTTCGAAAAATGACATTCAAGAATTGTTTATAGTCTTAGAACTTTTAGAAGGCAAAAAGAAACAAATTTATCTTTTTATTAAATTTTTAAAAGAAATCACTTCAGAGGAATGGGGATCATTAGAAAAGAGATTACTATTAAAGATAATCAAATTTAGAGATAAAATCTAAGCTATTTTAAGAATTCTTTTGCTTAAGGAAAAGCCAACTCTCAAAAAATAGTTGCAGAAAAGATTTGAAGCTATATTATAAACACAAGAAAGTAACGGATAGATTGATCAATAAAATTAATAGATAGATCAAACTTACATCAATAACAATGAAAAAAAAGACTATCGAACTTCAATCTTTATGAACCAAACTACCAACAGTGATTTTTCAATTTGTCCTTATACAGCATCATCAATTAAGTTGAGTCAAAAAGCAAAGCCATCGATCATCAAACTACTCAGTCAATAGTAAGTTGAACAAATTAGAAAATCTTTTATGTAAAAAAATAGAGCAACAATCACTACTAATGAATCAATAAAATAACCATCGTAGATTAAATCAAAAATCAGAAATTTTTTGACTCTTCATACTGATGTTAGCGAAAATAAAAATAAACGGTTTGAATATATAGCCGAAGAAGATGCAACTCCGAATTTTATTGCGAGTAATTCTGAATTAAAATCCAAATCTCCCTAAAAAAAGAGCAATAGACAACATAAATCGGTATTTTAGAGTTTAAATAAAATGACTCGCCTTTTTGGCTTCAATGGAAAATCCCAGTAAAGTTTTAATTAAAAAAAATAAAACTACAATAACAAAGATAAAAATAAAAACAAAAATAAGTCTAAAATTTCTATTCTCAGAAATACCATCGAGCAACATTCAATGAATCGTTTAAAGAGTCAAAACTTGCTCACCGATAATTACAAACAAAAATCAAATATAAATCAAATGAACACCAATAATAAATTAGATAAGGAAAAATATCGAAGTAAAAAGCAAGTAATGAGTAAGTTGAAAGATAAAAAAAAAAGAGGAGGGATGATAATGAGTAAATAACAATTAAAATAGGATTAATAAATAGATTAGAGTGAGGAAGATTAAATATAATCAGACACTGTTTCTGAAAATTCATCTTTCACACCAAATATAGCACAATAGGAATCATCAAACTAAAGTAGTGAGATTGATATAAAAACAATAGTTCCTAAAATTCAGAAATAAAATAAAAATGATGAAGATGAGGATGAGGCAATGTCAATTAAAATTTTAAAGGATAATAAAGTTTCTCGATTTAAGAGAAGAATTGGTATATCTCCAAAGATTAAATAATTCAAATCCATTGACTATTCGCTTCCAATTCAAGAGTTATTAGTAAGGAAGAAAAAGACATCAGCCTTTATTAATCATGCCTCTTTTTTTCGCTCATCAGGACCACCAGCTTCCGAAGAAAAAAAATATATAACTAAAAGCAAATACAAATAAAAAGCTTAGTCAAAAATATTTAAATTTTATCAAGATGATATTCATTTAAATGATGAAATTGATTCAAATCTCGTTGCGGTGCCATCATCGAAATAAATAAATCAGCGAAACTTGAAGCTGTAGTAAAGAAAATATGAAATTGATAGAAGAGGAGTCATTACCGATGCTGAAATGACAAATATTTTGAGTGAAATTCACAACCAACATAAAATAAATAGAAATGGCTCTTAATAAAATTAATGTATAACTTTTTGTATGAAAAAAGAAGAAGTTTAGGTGGACTATAAGAAATGTGAACGCATCAAGCAAAAAGATTTTAAAATTGAATAAATAGATATCATAAATAACAATTATCTTAAACCAAAAATAAAAAGATAGTCAAAATTATTTGATTTTATGAAGAAAAATATTCGATAATTTCAGAAGAATGCACTAGTTCAATGCAGTATTTCTTCAAATAACTAGTAAAGCTTACTTTGATTATGTATTTATTTTATCATGAATACATTATTATTCATCAATAAAGAGGATATGTAAAAAGATTAAACATTGAATCAATAATGATCTTGACTGTGCTATGAGAAGTTAAGGGAAATGTTGTCGTCTTCGCAATCGTAATATATATTGCTTGGCTTGTGCAAATTCTTTTAACTGCTAATTGTATTTGCATTTATAAAGGCACTATCTTTTTTGTTATTAAGTTTATCTTACATTTTTCCTTGTTTTCCTTTAAGACTCATTTTTCCTTTTCTGAAATTTGCTTGCTCTAATTTGGCAGATTCAAGAGACTGTCTTTTTAGTCGTTAATTTTAAAATTTAAGTTTTTAATAATCTCTGTTTAGTTGCTGATGTTAATTTTTAAGTCTCAAAAGCATGATATTTTCAATTTAGTTATATTTTATTTTTTAATTAGCTTTGATAAGTTCCTTCTTCAGGGCTTCTATTCTATATGTTAGCTCATCCTTTGATTTGAAAAAATCTATTTCTGTAGAGTAAAACCTTGATTGACTAGCATCAAGCTATTCTCGGAGGTGAATAGTTTCTTTGGTTAATTTTTAATTTTTGTCTGTAAGTTATTTGAGATTGAGAACTTTATGACTGTACTGTTCTTCTAACTTGAAGTATTTTTAATTTAGAATATCCAAAATTTTCTTATTGTTGTCACAATAGCAGCATTATTGATTCATTGATTTATCCGGATTTGCTTTTTTGTTTGTTGATCCTTCCCTACTATGGCTTGTTTCTTTAATAATTAGGCTTTTATTGAGCTCAATAGATGTGGTTGTTTAATGCTCGCCATTATTGATTGTATTTTATTCTTTTCTTTCATCATTGAGAGTATGAAATCTGCTTCTTGACTTTCTATCAGAATTCCTCGGAGAGTTGTTATTCATCCCAGATTATTTAGATATTTCAACGTTTGAAGAATAGTCAGTTTGATATTTATTTTACTTTTTGGGCAAATAAAAAGATCGACTAAAGGTATTTTTCCTCTCAGCCTTTGGAGTAAATTCTAAAGTAGGGCTGCTTTTCTAAATTGAGCCTTAGGATATTTTATCTTTGGTAAAGTTTTAAGTCTGTCGATATCTCCTATCGGTCAAGAATGCTTGAGTATTTTGATATTTTTCCGTCGATAATCTGCTAATTTAAGGAGTTATATTGAAGGAGATGGAAAATTATTTTTATGTAGCTTTTCTCTTTTTATCAAGATTTGCAACCACATTCACAAATGCTGGCTTTCGAGCAAATAATTTTCTTTTGATTGTTGTTTCTGTTTAAACTGGAGAATTGAGGCCTGAGTTCAAATTCTTGAGGTGCTGAGACTTGCATGAGGAAGCCATTAGTAATCCCAATAATATTAAAATAATTTTATCTTACCAATAATTTATTAATTATCCAATATTACCGGATATGGCTACCTATTTTAAATTTTAGAGTTCTAAATATTGTGATGATTAAAAAATAAAGGAATGATGATTTTCCTTAATTCTACACATTTGATTATTTGTCTTTGAATTGAATATTATCAAATTAGCTACATCTGGATTTTAATAAACAATTATTACTTATGATATTTTGGCAAAATGGAAAACATGAAGAATAATAGATTTGATATTATTCCTTTATTTTGCATAATATAGGTTAATATCATTATCTAATTATTCCCTTTAAAGTGCAGACTTATGAGTTGATATTTGTTCATTCTTGTATTTGTTGCAATTTGCTAATCATCAGTTAGTATGTTTCAGACTTTATACTATCTATTTTTATCACAAAATGCATAATATCAAATAAATTTCAATCTTTTCAAATTTTGAAAGCAAAAATTAAATACATTCTCAAAAAAAATGAACTTTAATATTATGCGAATATTCAATCGTTTCGACATAAAAATAAAGATTTCCAATTATTATTGAATTGTATCAGAAAGGCTATCAATTATTTATTTTTTGTCCATAGTAGTTATTTCAACCATAAAAAGAATCATTGACTCGCATTACATTATCTATTTTCTCTCTTCTTTTATATTTATTGAATATTTTTACACTATATTTTTGCAAATAACAATAAAGTTAATTGAGGGAAAAGAATAGAAATTATTGAGCCTATAATTGTTTTAAAAAATTATGTAACCATATTTATTCTTGAATTAATATTTAATGATTTCAACTTTATTTATGGCAATTTCATGTCCCATATGCAAAATACCATATTTATAAAGTTATTATTCCAAATTAATGTTTTCTTGAAGGTATTAATATGCCAAAAGATACATTTATTTAAGGCTGAAAAACAAATAGGATGAAGTTGTTGGTATTTTTTACATTGATTACATTCCCTCGTTAAATTGAACAAGATAATAAAATTGCTTTTAAAACAATAAATTTTAATTTATCTGTAGGCTTGAGATTAAAGATTATTATTTATTATTTGTTCAAATTATCTTTCAACTTTAAAAATAATTTCTTTAGTCTTCATTTTGAAAATTTATTTACCAATAAGACTACTATTTAATATGTTGAATAAGGTTAGTTATCATATCTAACAAATTGATAAATATTTATTAAAGATGCAAGAGGGCGAATAGTCATCCAAATTTTATCTAGGCGCACAATCTAAAAAAACAAAATTTGAGCATTATCCTCTTAAGTCAGAAGTTATTGAGTTGCTGCAAGATCATAACTTCAAAAAGCCCACATTAGTTCAGGCTTAATCATTGCCCATCACTCTACAAGATAACCTAAAAAATTTATGCGTCATCATATATGCCTATAACGGGGCAGGAAAGACACTAACATATTTAATTCCTATCTTCAATGCATTAGAAAACATTCCATGTGTTGGACAAAAATTTGAAAAAAACAAAGATTTTTAGATTGGCAGACCTCAAGCTATTATTGTCGTACCAACATAGGCTTTGCTGGCACAAGTCTATGAATATCTCTTAGATTTCGCAGATTTTTATGAAGTGCACAATAAATGGAGTCTAAAGATTGGGAGAATTTATAGTAATGTGAGTGAAAAAGGTCATATTCTTGTGGGTTTGGCTAGGAAAATGCAGTAAAAATTGAAGCAATCTGCCAACTTTGATCTTTCATAATTGAAATGGGTGGTTTTCGATGAGTGTGATAAAGTAAAGGAAGATACAATTATCTAATTTGCTGATATGCTTAAACTATTAGCAGATCCAAAAATCAATACATCCACCGCTAATGTAATCATTCAAATATTCAGTTACTGATTACTTCTGCAACCGGCAACAAATAAAATTTTAGAAAATTTATTCAAGATAACCTAACAAGTCATAACATATTGGAACTAGATTCTAAAGACTAGAATAAAGGGCTTGCAGGAGTGACTCACTTTTACTCGAAAGATCCCAACAAAGAAATTGTTATCCTCAATTTATTGTAAAAATTAGCCAAAATTGAAACTAAACCTCAGGTTATCATCTTTTTCAATTCTATACCTGAACTGAGAAATTTCTATTCCCTATTGAAAAAATAGAGAACTAGATTTTTAATTAATGACCAGAGAGCTTCAGATATTGGTAAAAATAATCTCAGTGTTGATTACATACATGGGCAGTGCTCATCTGTTTGTAGAATGGGCAAAGATCATATTCATCCAGAAGATTGCTCAGCTTCCAAAACAACCCGAGTGACCAAACTTCGCAATAAGGAAATTCAAGTACTTTTAGGAACCGAAACTATTGGTCGTGGCATCGATATTCGTACTGTTGCTCTTGTTATTAATTATAATGAACCAATGAAGAACAGAGAAGAAGTTTGCTCGACTGCCTATATTCATCGAGTGGGAAGAACAGGTCGATATAGTGATGATGGAATTGCCTTAACCTTTGTTACTAATAACATTTTTATTAAGCTTGCAGAGGAGGAACAAAAGATTCAATTTCAATAAATGAAAAGCGAGGCAGACATTATTAGGCTGACAGTTGAATGCGCGCAGAAGAATGAGAAGATAACTGAAGAAAACTCCAAGCACAGGTTTTAATATGCTTGATTAATTGAATAAATTCGTATCATTATAATTAAACGGATTTAATTCTTTAATCGATTTCAATTATAATTCAAATTATCAAACTTATAATGGAAAATACACAGTCTAATTCTTAATCAAGCTCAATGACTACTGACATTATTAAACCGTCAGATCAGTTTAGTCCCCTCAAGTAAAAAGAAAATAAAGGAGAAGCGAATGCAAACTTTTATTTTTAAACTGAAACAAAGCGACTCAAAACCTACTATCTGGAACATCAAGAACAAATTGTCGGAAGAAAGATATTGTTCAACAATAGTAGTGGAGTTGTTAAATACTTTGGACCATTACTGCATACTGGCAAACCGGTCAACTCTGTGGGCTAACTATGGATCGGTATTGAATGGGATTAGCTTAATAGAGGAAAACATAACGGAACTGTCAATGGATATCAATATTTCTCATGTCCTTAAAATCAAGGTTCCATGATTAAATACTAAAAAATATAGTTCGGCTACAGACTAGAAACAGCCTTATTCAAGCGATATTTTAGGGCAGAGTAACTTCACCATGCTAAAAGCATTTATGATAACCTAAAATAAGTAAAATAGGAGCTGAAAGGAAAAGAGGGAAAAGAGGGATAATAGAATAAAGTAAATAAAATCTAAGAAGTCACTAAAAAAGTGCATAAGGTAGAATACGACGCTGAGGCATATTTTGAAACTAACAAAAAATCAAAAAAGATTATGATTTAATTTATAGGATTCGATTAAATCTGGAGCAAGATCAATAATTTGGATAAGATACAAAGCATTTCTTTGGCTGATTGCAGAATATGTGACCTTGGTTAAATGGGTCACCTCAATAGAATTTTTCAAAATCTTAGGATTCTGTCACTTGAGGATAATCTGATTTCTGATTGGCATCAAGTTTATCAACTGGGATATGAATTACCACAACTCAACGAACTGTCTCTTTCCAACAATCATATTCATCCCGCCATTACTTCATTCTCAGAACTTTAATAAATTACAGTTGTTGGGCGTGATCAAAAAATTCCTTTAAAGGATCTTTCGCTTTTTTCCAATCTTAAGTGCCTTATTCTTATTAATACTAAGCTCACTTGGAAAACCTTTTTTAATATACTGCCAGTTTTTGGAAAAGTGAATGAATTTATTCTTTGCAAAAACAATCTTTCAGATGTTGAAAATATAGATTAAACTAAACTGCATTTTATGTCTTCAACCCTCTTTTTGAATTTATAAGAAACATCTCAAGCAGATTTTAGCAAACTAAGTCCTTTTAGTACTCTCCCCCATCTCTAAAAGCTGATCCTCAATAAGAATCCTTTAAAGAAATTAGGAAGATAAATAAAAGGTTTTACATCTTTAAAAAGTCTCAGTGTTCAGAACTGTGAATTTAATGAGCCTATTGTTTTATATGAAATTTCAAATTTTCCAAACCTTTAATCTCTAAATGTGAAGCACAATCCGATTGGAGAGAAATATGGGAATTCCTATGTTCGGATGAGAGCAGTTGCTGAGATTAAAAAATTAAATCAAATAAATGGAGCTCTTCTCAAAAAATATGAAAGAAAAGATTGCGAAATATTCTATTTAAGATAATCTTTTCGAGAGTATTTTGCTGTCAAAAAAGTACCTGACTATGATTATGACTTCTAAGATTTTATCAAATATTGCAATGAGCTTCATCCGAATATTAAGAGGCTTATCAATATGTATGGAAATCCCTTTGAAGTTTAAAGTAATTTTTCATTAACTTAGAGCAAAAATAAATTCAAGCATTGATCAAAGAGGAAGTGAAAGTGACTGAAAATAAAAAGGGCACAGGGATGGTTGATGTTAAGATTATTTATAAATAAAACGAAGTTATTGATCGAAAAAAAGTGCCTCTTAGCTGGACTCTGAGTAGCCTTAAAAATTTCTTTTCCAAAACGATTAAAATTCCTGTTGGCATGCTTAAACTAACATGCATTATTGATGAATCAGCTACTGAAGGAGAACTAATGTCTGAGGATCATAAAACTCTAAGTTTCTATAATCTAAAATCTGGTAGCCAAATAGTGGTTGAAAGAATAGTGCTTTGATTGATGTTAATCTATATTTGATATTAATTTACGTTTTTAGCCAAAATTAAAAGATTAACTCCAAGGATCATATTTGTTCATATTAAATGGCTCATCAATTTATCATTAAACGTTTAAAGTAATTTTGAAGAAATATATAACTGTGACTGTCACAAAGACTGGGAGGTTGAAGCCAAACTACTTGCTGGAATTCTTTATACTTGCATAATTATGAGTACAAGGAACATGTGCAAGACGTTATCACCAAATTTGTATTGAGGAAAATGCAGTTATATCGATTTAAATCGATTTTTAGCAAGATATTTATTAATGATTTTGCTATAGCTCGAGATGAGATCGTCAAACATTTCGGAACTGTCTCTTTTCCATAAACATTTGTATCTTAGTACGAGTTGAGATATTTATCTTCTAATCTTATTTCAAAAATATAGAGTTTGGATGGATTATAAAATTTAAATTACCTTAATCTGACCAACAACAGATCCCGTCAATCGAAAACAATTAACTTGATTACAACTTTAATAAAGTGAAATATGAGTAATAATCGCATTGATTAATCATCATAGATGATGCTGAGCAGTACATACCGTGCCTAAAATAATTGAAATTGAGTTAAGATATCTTTTATTTATGCTCTAATCCTCTCAATGATAGTGAAACCAAAGGTTGGTGCGAAGTTCCTGATAAAAACAATTAGGAAATATGAAAATCTAATTTAACAAATAAGTGTAAGTATTCCTTAAGCAGTCTCGAACAATAATATTTCTTAACGATCGATTTAAAGTAAAAATAAGTTAATATTATCATCTATTAATATATTTATTTTTTTATCTTTTGCTATAGAAATTTGTGACTGCCTATTGTTATGATATTTAGTTTAAATTAAATTGAGAGGCACACAAATAAAAAAAATTTATAGTTCTTTTCTTGCCAAGCTTTTTATTATGAGATATTCTCCAGTCAAACCTGAATGATACGAAATTATACAAAATTTATGGAGTAAGATTGATGCGGCTCTCAGGAAAATATAATCACAATCAAAAATAGATAAAAATATATATAAATGAACCGAAGACCATTATATTTAAAGGATTTAATCAAATAACCACTCTCATGTGTATACCTTTACTAGATACAATTTATTTTTTTACATCTATCGAGAATTAATAATTAATACAACTTTAACAAAATAAAATTGAAAAAGATAAAGACTATTATATTCAAAGGATAACTACTTTATTAAAGCTTTGCATTTGATTTTAGTCTTATTTTATTGATATCTACGGTTGGCCCGACTTGGAAATTAAAACATAAAAATTATCAGATATTTTCGATGACTCAATTAAGATATTTTTTGTCTTAATTTTGAAAAAACAAGTTTCATATACTATCTCAAATCTTTCTAACTTAATTTTAAGTTCTCAGTATTGTATTGAATTATATTAAATAATTTAAATGTCAAAGAGGTCAACAGCTCCATAACAAAAGTAATAAACGATGCTCGATAGCCCTTAACGCAAAGATAGCAAATCACCAAACAGTTTTTACCAGTTCTTTATTCAAGGAGAGGCTGCTAGAGTTAATAAATAAGAAACTAACAATGTTAGTCTTATTATAAATGCATTTTGCCAATTTTTCTTTCTCGTACATATATTAGTTGCCCAGCAATTAATTTCTTAGGAATAATTAGCGCCTTTCCTCAATCAAATCATTTCGTCTGCGATTTCAGAGGTTTTTATTTATAAAATTTTGCAAGCTCTGTCTGTAGTCCTTAAGCTCTTAATTATACAATCAGTTTATATGGATATAACAAATGGATAATAAATTATCGGTTTCTCCTAGCTTAACAAAATCATATTCAAATCGTTTTTTACGATTAAAGAAGTCGATCTGCTCCTTTCTGGATATTTATTATATGTAAGTTGGCAGTAAAACCTTCCTCTTTATGTATTTTCCCTTATAATCGATGGATTTTATGCAATATATCTGCAAAACTATATTATCCGAAAGGACTTATTCTACATAACTTCATCTTTTCAAAATATACTTTTAAGGGTTTCTATGGCTACCTCGACAGGATCTAATATCATACTAGTTAATATCAAAAATTAGTTTATTTTTACTATCTATCATATCTTTTTTGTAAGCGGACTGTTTACTTGGTATTATATATGGGGTAAAAAGATATACGTTCATAATCTCATCAATAAAACACTGTTACTCATGGTAACCGTTTACGGGGCGTTTGTTTTTTCGTTGGTGGACAAGTTATTCAATGGCTTTCCTGTCATCAATATTAATTCAATTGGCAAGCTGATTTTCCCTTTTGTTGTATTAACTGCATTTTTTATACTAGGGGAGAGGAAATCCAAGACATATATCAATAAAAATTATAATGGAATTGTAAAAGACTATGAGCTCTATATTTCTGAATTAACTTAAAAATCAAATAACAATTAAGATGCTAAAGCTCTCTTGTTTGGGCAATTTTATTTACATTTCTGCATCCAGATTCCCAATTAGCAGGGAGATTTGTAAAAAGAAGAAATATTGATATTTGATCCAGTTTTAAAAATGGAAATTAATCCAAGGTAATTGGCGACTCAGCGAGATAGTTGCTCCCGATTCTATTGCAAATCTTTTTATGAGAGTTCCATAGCTCATGATCCTCTAAATAAAAAGATGTTATTGGACTACAGCGAATTTCTTTTTAATTAGATCAGGAACATCTACTCTTTAGTGCAAATATTTTAAAAAATAGAAGGGATTAGCTTGAATATCATAGAAAAGACTAAGGTATCAAAATGTAAATTAATTCTTAAATAATAAAATTCCAGATTAAATGCTGATCTTTATGGTGGCAAACTCTAGCTGGAGAATATTATTGAATCGTAACAATGTTTTTGCGAAATATAAACTAAAATAATGAACTACCTTCAAGCCAATCTATAAATATGGAGTTTCTTTTTAGAGTCAGAGATAGATATGTCATGCCTCCACAAGAAACTAGTCTAAAATTTTTAATTAATCGAATAGACAACCAAATAATGGATGAAAATATCGAAATATTTTCATATCCACAAGCAGTGGAAGTTTACTTATCTTAATTTCCTGCTTTTCATCAAAAACTAACACATCAAATCAAAATAATTTGATAATACCAAAGGTCGCAATTAAAATAATACTAGCATATTTAATTGGCACAAAATATTTTTGGATGAAGCCCATATCTCAAACGAAAAAATATTTACTGAAGATATCCTCTTTGATAAGGATAGCTTTTGCATCAAAACACATTTGGAGAATAGTCAACTTGTTATCCATCAAGTCAGCAGATATTTTGAAAGGAACACTATGTATAATTCAGATTAAATTAAAGGAACCTTATTGGAAGAGCTGATGTCTGTAGATATCAGGCAGAATCATGCAAAAATAGTTGTAAAGTGGATTTCTGAGGGTTATCTGACAGATGATACTGCCTATAAGGTTAAATTTACCAAATGTATCAAAAAGAATGGAGATGATTTTCCTGTAATTAAGTACTATAAGTTGCACTACAACATCTAAAATGGTCTCTAATTTATATGTCTTTTAAAATAAAATGCGAGGTCATAGATCATTAAGGATGATTAAACAAATCGATAGACACCAAAAAGAGCATCAGCATTATTGCAGAATATTGATAATCAATAGTTTATGTTAACTTCACAACTGGAAGACTAGTTTAAACTTCTGATTGAACCAAAAAACTTTCAATCTTAAAGTAACATTTTTATCAAAGAATAAACTTTACAACCACCAACATGCTTTTATATTGTATAAAATTTTAAAGCATCTTCGAGAATATTTACTATTGCTATTATCATTTCCATTGTCATTCTTATACTGATTAATCAAAGTGATACCTCGAATTTAGTTAGCTATGGAAGCCAATTCATCGCATTTATGAATATGTATAGATTTCCAGTCGTTCTAGGTACAAACTATATGAAGTCTTTTCTCAATGTTGGTAATGCAAAAACAGTAGCGAGTCAAATTGCTTCATCGACCAGTAGCATGCAAATGTATACCTCATTATCAACTACAAGGAAAACATTATTTGATCCAACTTTGGTGGTTCCTGCCACATACAGTCCATATTATCAATATCCTTGGATGGGTAACTTGACCTACAATCAAATAGATCTGTTTTATATTGTCTATTCATCTATTTCTTCCCTCAATCAAATGCCCATTAATCGAACAGGATTAGAGTTTCAAAAATTTAATTCTTTTCTCAAACCATCTTATGATAACATGATGAATGGCACTAAATATCAACTGCAAGCTACATTTTAGACGATTTTTAGCAAAATGATTTAGAAATAATTGTGGTTCATGCTGACACAAGGACTTATATTTCTCATTTTTGTAGTTGTTATTTTTTATTACGTCCACAACTCCATTAAAAAAATGAAAAATGTTTTCCTAATTCTGTTGGATTTTAAGCTTCCTGATCGATAAAAAATCACTGATTATTGGGCAAAATTGAGCCGATCCTTCTCTAGCATTTTTTTGCAGATGCACAATGAAGGAGGATCAACACAGCATTTATCAAATAGAAGAATACAACATCTTACTAATAAATTTGTTTAACAACATAAACGAAAAGCTATGTCAAATTTAAAACCCATAATCGTTGAGGGTAAGAATAGAAATTAGTACTAATGCCGTCTACGAGTACTAATTGTCGTGATAACTGTTCTCATACTTATTATGGCTTTTTGTCTTGAGATAAACATTATATTTTCAATCAACAGAGAGCAAAGTTTTTAAAAAGATGGATTTTATTTTCTAAGATATTTTCCTACTGGACCTCTGGTAGGTTATGGCTGCATGTAAAAATATTATAGTCAACTCTACCCTTCAGAAATAACTTTCAATCCAGATAGATACGCAGATGTTATGTCTTCCATGTATCTTTTTGGACAGTTTCAGTATATTGGTCCAATTACTAATCCATCATCACTCTATTATCAAAAGCAAAAGAATTATTTTTATGGAAATCCGTGTTCATACAATCCTTCACTGCTTGTGAGTTTAAATGTTACTGTTGCAACTTGCTAAACGATTAGCAATGGCACTTTTTTGTCGGGATGTTCTTCCTTTCTCCGTTATGGTCAAAAGGTAGGAGAAAGCTACATGAAAGGATAAATCAACATGACGGCCGCTCAAATTCAAAATTATATATTGAGTATGAACATACTCTCGGCTTATGTGTTGGATTCAATAACAACCTGGCTAAATGAATTCAATACATATGTGAATGCTGATTTTCAAAATAATCTGACCCTATCAATAGTAATATTAGTACTAATTCTTATCTTACACATAGTAATTAATGAAATCATAATCGCCTCCAAAATATCAGGAGATTACAAGTTTATATGCAAGGTATATGACCATCTTGTGCCAGGGTATATATTGATTAATGAAAAAGTGATTCGGCAAAAATTTGTCATTGAAGGCCTCATCAATGAATGATTATATATATTTATCATTTCTCGACATTCAATAAATTGTTTCAATATGGGGTTG
>Ga0302186_10000810_pt1 | contig 27024 bp, 16 predicted proteins | sample II_Bog_E1_2_FD_198782 | JGI IMG/M metagenome (GOLD analysis project Ga0302186, IMG submission 198782) | Peat permafrost microbial communities from Stordalen Mire near Abisko, Sweden - II_Bog_E1_1 | ecosystem: Environmental > Terrestrial > Soil > Wetlands > Peat | place: Sweden: Abisko... | reverse complement strand
TTATCTTTAGACTCACTCATCAAAATATAAGCTAGCTTCAATGCAGCCAATTTTGTTCATTTTAATTTGATGGCTAAAACAGTCAGTGTTGCCAGAATGCAAAAATTCAGAATGTATGTAAAGATAAATAGCAGTGTCGAGATTAAAAAATTAAATAGTGTGAAGATTAAAACAACAATGAAAGCAATATAAGTATCATGCCAGTGTTATGGATCATGGTTGCATTATACGCTCTAACCGGTCTATTTTATATTGGCATAAAGGTATTAGAAAGCAGAAACAGATTGAGAAGAGAAGATAGATTACTATTGGAAGATGAAGGTAGATAGTAAGAATAGCCTGATATGATTAATTGAATTAAATTTATTGCTTTTACTCATCTAATGATGAAACATAAATATTTGATAGGAAACAAACAAAAAGTATCACTGCATGAATAATTAAATAATTATATCTTTGATTACGATGGATCACTTCTTTAATATAATAGGGAGATGAATTCTTTTTACTGAATAGGATAAATACGATTGTAAAAAGGTTTAAAAGATGACAGTTCTGCATGTTTTGATATTTTATTAAAACAATTTATCCTTATATGCCCCAGTATAACAGCAACTTGCCCAATACATTGAAAGATTAATTATTCTATCCTAACAAAATTGCCATTATACTACTCCTTCAAATAAGACTATATTCTATAGATTTATAAGATAAATCCCTGCGACACCAGTATTTATGAATAATATTATCCATATCATGCACTAAGATTAATAATAGAAGAAGAAAAGATAGTACTAAGTCTGCAAAAAAATTCTTAAAGACAAGCAGGTTCTTGAGCTTTTTATGAAAGAGCTATCTTAGCTGCCAAAGGAAGTATACGAGGTCAATGTCACTTTTGACAGGATATACATCCTCTTCCACCTCGACAAGTATCATCAAAGTTTACAACCACAACAACAATAATAAATTTTGGCTCTTCGTAAGAAAAAAAGCATCGATATAGAAAGTCAATACGTACTAAAAATTGGTAAGAACTTTCCAATGAATCAATCAGTACGATTGCATTTACTGGAGGGCGGATTTCAGCCAAAAATATCTGATTGTCGTGATTTCTTCCAAACAGTTATGGGGAAACCTTTCGATTATCAAATTCGTCTCATTGATATTTTGGCTCCCTTGGTATAATTTGATAAAATCTTACATCATAAGAACGAACAATTTCTGGAAATGCAAAAGATAGGACAGTTTATACTCGGAGAAACTTTTTACTATCATGAGCTTGTTGAATATTTTAGCTCATTAATTTTGTTGAAGGATTTCAGTAATTAAAAAAAAAGTAATGCGTATGTAGGAATCTCTGAAACGCATCTGTTAGTGTTCAAAGAAATAAGTGACAAGAGTCGACAAACAAATCAGCTTTCTTCCTTGCGTCACCACCACTCTCTCATTGCGAAAAACTAGAAATAAGTGGGTGTTGTCGAATAAGAATCTACATTCAATAAACTAATGCTGACCAACTGCGCTGAGTTGCAGTGCATTGACACTATCTACTACAGAGAAAGTTAAAAAGTAATCAGACTCACCCTAAAAAAATATAAGAGCATTAAACTGTATAAGTAATATTAATAAATCAAAAAGCAGTATAAATTCAATCAGCCAGAACTGTTTTTGAGGAGAGTTCTTAAATATATCACAAAATTTCAAACCTGCGAAATCAAATTTTAACCATTTAAACCCAGAGCTAAAACAGAAAGAAGAAATAGTTTGGGACCTGTAAAGCAGAAGGAAGATATCATTGCCGAACGAGTCTAGTAATGCATCTGGCTGTAATCCCAAGTGAAGAAGGAAGAAAATGAAATTGAGAAAAAGAAAAAATTGGAACTGATTAATAAGCAGTATCAAAAATTGATAGATTACTACTCCGCCCGGGCAAATCCTTACTATCTCATCTTTGTAAATAAGTTGAATGCACTCTACCTAAAGTACTATTCTACTAGTTCAAACAATCAAGAAAAACGCATTATCACATAGCCCGTCATCACCAAATAATCGTCCTTCGGTTGATACTTGAATATTTTTATTCCAAACCTTCCTACACAATAATTTATTACCTCAGATGCCTATAAATTGATAGATATACTCGATGGTGAATTTAGCCAACCAGTAATATTTATTTCATGTCGCAGAATAATGCAACATTTATCTAGAGTCACATCATTCGTAGGTTTAATGTGCTCAAAAAAATCGGATCTGGGGCCTATGGACACGTTTGGAAAGTCGAAGAAAAGGCAACTAAAAAAATATTCGCTCTAAAGAAGATATTCGATGCATTTCAGCACGCAACAGACGCTCAAAGAACTTATCGCGAGATCGAGATACTTAAACAGTTAGATCATGCAAATATCATCAAACTATACGATACTATTCGCGCTGATAACAACAAAGACGTGTACCTGCTTTTTGAGTTCATGGAAGCCGATTTACACAACGTCATATCTGAGGGCATACTTAAGGAAGTACACATCCGTTTTATCATTTACCAGATGGCTAAAGCTTTGAAGTATATGCACAGTGGGTCGATCATCCACAGAGACCTGAAACCCTCTAATATTTTGGTTAATTCAAACTGCACAATAAAACTATGTGACTTTGGATTGGTTCGATCCTTGAAACCAACCAAGTAAAGTACTCCAGTGTTGACAGAGGGAGTTGCTACTAGATGGTATAGAGCTCCTGAAGTATTGCTCGGATCTAAGTCTTATTCTACGCCAGCTGATATATGGAGTTTCGGATGCATAGTGTATGAAATTTTGGCACAAAAACCTCTCTTTCCTGGAAATTCTACCATCGATCAAGTATAAAAAATTTGTCAGTTTACAGGATATCCGAGTGAAGAGGACATCAATTCTTTGGAGTCGTAGGTGTCAAAATCGATGATAAAATAAATCAAAATTTCAACCAATGCAAAGCCAAGCAACTATTTAAAGGATATCTCGCCTGCCTTCGTAGACTTTCTATAAAAAATAATGGTCTTTAACCCAAGCAAACGGCTAAAGATTGATGAGATACTTCGTCATGAAGTCGTCAAGGCCTTTCACAAGTCATAGGAGGAAACTGTATGCAACAAAGTGATTTCGACGTCAGTTGACGATAATAAAAAACTTGGAGTTGATTAGTATCGCAAGCTTGTTTATGGAGAATCTATTCAAAAAGCTAAATCTTTGGGTTCAAGTTCAGCCACAGTTACATCGGCAAAATATCTACCTGTTAACAATAAAACTACACTGATACCAACAGCAACCAACACACCTGCGCAAGGTCAGATGAAACCACAAATTGCCTAAAAGCCAGATTTAATTAAAAAATATTCGTCTCACTAAAAACTTCGGACGAATACAATGGTGCCCACCTATAATAAAGTAACAGAGCCTATGGATCCTAAAAAATTTGAAAGGCCTGTTTTAAAATATGTTAAATCAGTGAAATAGTTGACAAGAGATATAGAGAATATTTCTAATTCGTTTCAGTATAGAAAATTTCCAGAGCATCAAGGCCATCCTAAGGTAGAGTCAGAAATGATTGTCAAAGAAGATGCTTCGTTAAGCATGAGTGTGAAACAAGAGTTAACAAAACCACCAAGTCAAAGTGCTTATGTAAGTAGTAAGCAATTTGTGAACCAAAGATCCTTTCTGTAAAACAAGCAAGTGGCAGAAGGCAAGGAAAGTCATAGTCCGAGCCTGGTCAATTCAGGAAACTGGAAAACTTTCAAGCCAACGATAACTACAGTCACATCCCAAAAGGACATAAAGGAAAAACCAGCACTAAAGTCGCCAAAATTTATAAGTTTTAACAATAAGAGCGAAACGTCCTACAAACCGATGTTTATGAAAGGAGAGGCAATGGACAAACCCATCTGAGTGATTTCAACTTAAAATATGTATAATAGTTCTTCATTTAGCTTTAATTATTCGTCTTATCGATAACTATTACAAATATTGATATTTTAAGCCAAGAAATGGCTTAGTTATGAAAATGGATTATAAAAATATTCCAATCAAGAAAGTCTAGGTGACCTTAAAATATGGTTGTTTAAATTTAAAAAATGGATTTACATATTATATTGCATGATCAAAAAAATTATTTTTAATTTAAGCGGGTGACTCGTATAATTATTCATTTCTTCACGTAATTGGTAATCGGTAATCTCAACTAAAAAAAATAATGAGATCAAATTCATTATTCTGTTATTTCGTTTTCAGTCGCCATCAAAACCAAACATTACAAGATGAGAACTGTCCAAAGATGTCAAGTTGTTCAATGAAGCATAAAAATATGTTCATAATGATTAAAAATAATAATTTATCTTTTTGCCTGCAGATATCAAAAAATACAATTTTGACGAATATGGATATTGCTTTCTGTTTTTTTTTATAGAATCATCTCTAACTAACAACTTGAAGTTTGGAGATTTGAGTGTTTGACTGACATCATCGTATTTAAATAATGAACTTCTATGATTTTTTGATTAATAATTTAAACAGAAACATGAGTGCCATATAGTTCCAAGAAAAACGATAGCTATCTGTGATGAAATAACGAGTATTCTACATGACAAACCACATCAAATTCTATTCTATCAACAGCTAGCTTGGCACCATCTTCTATTTTGTCACCCAATCACTAGCACTAATGTCCACCTTTAGTGTATCACCAGTTTTTTCTAACAGTAATCCTACCATACAGCTAATAAATTAAATTAATGCAGCTTTCTTTTTTTATTCCAGTTCAGTCTATCAAAGTTTTGATTCTTCATTGGCAGTAAGTCACTGTGTGTCATTACTGCTGCTGCTGATCTTTGTTCTGATTGCATATTTCACATACACAATTAACTTCCATAATAGGATTATCGTTAGCAAGGCTGATTCAAATAAAATTCAAATTACCTAATTGCTCGTTTTCTTTCTAATAAGTCTTAATATTCCTCTAGGCTCATTCATAGCTTATTACTTTATTCAGCTGGTTGGAACAGGTATGTAGTACCTTGTACTGCTACCAGTACTCAACCTTATCTTCCTGTTTTCACTAGTCTACATTATCGAGGAGTGCTCTATTTAGACGAATTTGAAGAATTATAGTGCATTATCTCGACTCTATAATAAGAAGGAAAGTTTACAAGCAATAGTTAAAATGATGGTGAGAATGGTGGTAGCCTCTTTTAACAACCTCCCAAACAACGTGATTGTCCTGTCTGTACTGATACTATTGATCTTCGATCTTTATGAACTGCGTACTCTCTCTTTAATGTAGGCATTACAATTTTTAGTAAGAAGTACCTCAGCTCTACCACTGAAAATATCTACGGATTTAAGAATATCTGCGTTGTTATAATGGAGATCTTGATTGTTCTTTGCCTTCTTACACAAATGCCTCTCATCATAGATAATTTCTTTTTAGCCACGGTCTCGACATCTATCCTTGCCTTTAGTTCCCTCGTCAAATTCAAACACTATAATAAGCGCTAACTCACTTTTGAGGGGCTAGATGCTGTAAAGAACGAGGATGACGCTAAGATATACATGCTCGAGTCAATTGGAATGTTAGGATAAAAGAAAAATCATTAGGAGGTATTCACTCTAGGACTAATAACCATTCATATGGAGGAGTGTCCGGTGGCTGAATGTTTTTGCAAGCAATACGGAGAGGAAGGCAACAAATAATTAGTAAAAAAGGGCGATTTCCTAAAGAAATTCGTTCTGTATAAATTATAGAAGGTGGTGTAGAAGTTTCAGAAGTCCTTTCTGATCATATCGATTCTTTTCAACTACAAGCTGTCGATGATGTCATCTTTCAGCAAAATATATGACCTCCTAAAGCATTACATTCAACAAAATGAGGAAAATATCAGTTCCTTGAGCTAGCAGTACATGCTTTACCAGATGGAGGTCATCATAGAACAATAAATACATAACAACCTAATTACTACTGCCACCAAGGCTGATGCTTAAAAAATATTTCGGGAGGATACTCTCAAGCGCGAACTTACTGCTATCCTCAACAACATCAATGAGAAACTCTTAGAAAAATATAAACTGCTGTCTCAATAAATTTGCAATCTCAACCTTATCTAGGATATTTGTGCTGAGATTAGTGACTGCATCCGGAAGGTGGAACAACGATGGACTGCCTTCAAGAAGGACGACTCTTACAATATTAAAATATATGAGATGTTCTTAATATACTTCGAGTATATTATATACTTTCGCAAGCAGGTGGCAGAAGTGAAGAATACCATACTTCGCAAAACACAGTCGTTGCATCATCTAAAGGGGATAAATGAAGATAATATTGAAAGATATTTATATACCAACAGGGCATGCGTTATTGAGGCAACAGCTTCCAAATAGAAGGTAGGAATCATCACCAATGCTTCTTCATCCTGTATGGATGTTTTCAAGATGACAAAGGATCGTCTCATTAACAAAGCCATTCATGATGTTATGCCTTAATACATAGTTCAGGCTCATCGTCGTTGGTCGCGTGAGTGGATCGACCAATAGACCTTGAATGGAAAATTATTAGGTATTATAAATACTCACTATTTGGACGCCAATTCAAACTGTTTCTCAGCCAGCATCCACATGAAAATCGTTTCTGTTGGGTTCCGTCTCAAATTCTACCTGATGATGATTAGGGATAATTCCAATGACTATGTTCTCCTGAATGAGAATCTATAAATACAAGGATACGGCTACCGATTATAAAATGAACAGATCTTTAATAGATCGGCTCTTAAAACACACATAAACAAATACTGCTAGTTAAACTTAAAGGAGGAATTGGGCGAGCAGAATTCAATAAAAAGACGACTGATATTTACGAATGAAGGAAAGACAATGAAGTCAATAAATGAAGTATAAACTCATCAAAATATATCTTCCACCATTATTAATTCTTCATCTTAGCCCTAGGATCCCAAGATAATAGAGCCATCGATCCATGAGTGTGAAGTCTTGATAGAACGTAACAAAGTCAATAACTTCACTTCTTACACAATAAAATTCCTATAGATAAAGAAGTTGATAAGGAATAATACCAGCCAGTATTATTTCAAAACCATGCGTTTGTCGATAAACCTGAAAGATATAATTGCCACTCTAAATTAAAAAAATCAGGCCCTTAACATTAACAGTAACAATAACAACAATAACTATATTGAAATGGGGCAAGAAAGAGATTAAGTCGATTCGTCGAAAGGTAAAAAGACCTTAACTGATGAGGATGACTAAAATCAAAAATTTTAGGTTAATAATAACATGTCATCAATTGCAGAATCCGCAGTAGGGGAGGCTAATATCGTTTTTAGCAAATTAATCGAAGAAATCAAATAAAAAACAGTCGATTTCAGGAAGTCTCCTGACAGCAAGATAGGCTTGATCACTTGCATAATAGTAGTGCTTTCGTTAGTAGTCATCACTCTTTCTTGGATGCAGTCGTATATTTTCAGTCAAGGAATGCAGTCCTACAGTCAGATCATCACAACTGATAGCTTTCTTGGCCAGAGTACTATTCTCCTCGAATTGAACTACAACAAATAGTTAGCAATACAGCTTTACTGTTTTGATAATATAGCTTATGATGTGACCAGATGCAACTTCCTTTTGAAGAGCGGTTCTACGATGATAGGAGTTTATTACAACTACTTTTTATCAAATATGCAAAATTAACTCAAAAATAAGACTTATCTCAGTGGCATAAACTTTTACTCTTAGCAATAAACACTAATAAATCTAAAACTGGGCAATTTGACAACTTCAATTAGTACTCGAGAGTTTATGGAATATTTTTATTATGCATTAGAGTAGATAATACTGCAAGTTCAACCGAATTCTAACGGTTTGAATAGCATGATAAGCAAAAGTTATAAATTCATGATCGCCAATTGGCACTCCATGAAAGAGGCTAATAGGCAGGCACTTGCCTTCTATCAAAATGCTGGTGCCAAATAGCTGAGCATTCTTTAAACGTTAACTTTTGTGCTTAGTGGAGGGTACTTGATGTTTCTCGTCTTGCTTATGATTTGCTGCAAACTTTACTTTATGTACAAGTAGAATAAAAAATAAGAAGTCATGAAACTTTATGGCTTTTTGAATCACAGTACCTGCAACTATCTAAAGCAAATGAATTAAAGCATTCGAAATTGTTTAAAAACTTCCTACTCCGAAATAGTAATTGATGTCTAAGTGCATGGGCTGAGGGACAGCAAACAAAAAAGTCAGACTAAATATAAAAAAGATAAAAAGATTAATTACTTGCTCTTAGTCTTCCTAGCCCTACTCATCTCAATTAATGTCACTATTATCTTTAAAGCAACTGCTCTCTTTACGCCAGCCACTACAATTCTGGGAATAGTTGAAAATCTCATTCAAGCAGAAAGCGATACTTTTGAGTCATATTTATAGCTTAAAACATATTACCTCAACTATAACTTTTCGTTAACACCCATTCAATTGTATGATGAGCTCGTAGGTCTTGTAAATTCAAGTGATATTGTTTTTGCTAAATATGCCAAGCAGGCAATCTCCACTTTTTCTCAGTTGGATCCCTCTTTTCAAAGTAACTTTGAGAGCTACCTCATTGATAATATCTGCCCAGTGACCCAACCGTTTTTTGTTAATCAAGCGCAAGTTACAAGATGTTATACTGGGATGCATTTCGGTGTTATGTAAGAAGGCATTGTGGCTGCAATGGACTTCTATCAGCGAAAAACCTACAAAGCGCTTCTTGATTTAACTTTTGGAAACATAACTAACCCTTCCTCTTATTTCAAAAGCCAAGTATATGAAGATATGGATGACTATATATTCTACATGTACCTAGTTTGCTACCTTATTCAAAACAGTATGGTGTAGGGAATGATTAAAGCAACAGATACGGCGCACATTGCTATAACCAGCCTGATGGCAATAGAAATAGTATGTATTGCATTATTGCTGATAATATGGGTTGTACGTCTAGGCAATGAAAAGAAGAAAATGAGCAACCTCTACGGTGCAGTGCTGCAACTACCGCAAATATTGTTCAAATAAAACAAGGTAATAATGCGTATTCTCAAATAAAATCTGAGTCTAAAATCATGAATTATCTCTTTTAATGATGTATAATACTTTATTCCAGTTTATTACGCCGTTTATGATATTAAGTTTAATAATTAAAATTCATAACATCGGTATTATATTTATATTCTAATTGATAATCATATCATCAAGAAAAACTTCAGTTTAGATAAAAAATACAAATGAACATGCAAATTAATTTCGATTTAGATGACCATTGCAGAGTATGATGCCTTTGCACTCAGGAACTATTCCTTCGCTGTGCGCAAGACCAACAGCTTCTTCTCATTAAGCACTATTCTACTCTCCATTCTTATCCTTACACTCTCTTTTTTTCTCAACTTCTCAACCATTAAGCATCTATGGATACCCCGCTCACAACTTATTATTCAGGCTTCACAATCTTTGTCTGTCCCGACCACCCTGACATCCACTCTTGCCTGCTACAAATCAACAAACTCAACAGTCATTCCTAGCATACGTTTGATAGATCCAAATTTAAATCAAGTTCCAGTACAGATAATTTCACAACAAACAATCAACACCACAAATCCTCAGCTATATCAATATATTGGAAGTGGGTTTGCCTGCATTGATTTGGCAGGGATGACTGTAACAAATCAAACAAATCAATTTTACATTTAAGTAACAGGTACATCTGCCAGCCTATATCTAAAGGGTACCTCTTATAACGAACAGATCTATGGAATATTCTAACCCCCAATACTGATGAGTAGTAAGAATACTGTGGGCGGCTGGGCTACATATCTCATGAATTTTATGTCCATATCAATTAGTGACCAACTTTACTTGAATTATCAACCTCAAACTCAATTCACTGTCCAGTCTAGAAACAGTTCTGTTCTGTTTTCCACTTCAATTAAAGCTTATACTTCAAACAACACAGTGTTTGCTTTCATGCCTTATTATCCTGCCTATTCAGGAGCTGATGAAACACTGAGTTATAATGTTCACAATCTTTCAATTACAAGATACAGTCTTGCTTATATAATTGGTAGTTATCTCAGCTGGATCTCTATCCTCACAATGATCTTTGGATTTATAGTTGCTCCTATCATGGATGCATCTCTCAACCTTATACTTATTCAAACTTTATTTCACATTGAGCCACAAATGGAGAAACCTTCAATTATACGGTTTATTATAGCATCAGTGAAATCTAAATTATTCCTGAAGGAGGACAAATTTGTAAAACTTAATTAAATATTGGAAAAACTTAAAGATGTCGGCTTCATTTTAAAGTTACAGTTGCTTCTAGGAAGGATAACTGTCAAAAAATCAGAACACGAAGAAATAATGATTAGCGAGCATAGTTTTTAAAATGTACCAAAAGAAGATGTTGGAATGAATCTCTACTCTGAAAAAACTAACAACAATATCGATATCATGGATGGAAGTCAGGACTAACAAAAGATAGGGACTCTCAAATCCATCAGACAGAAGATTCTAAAAAGTTTAGATTCAGGATCAGACATAGTATCAATAGCTTTTGAAGGTAAGGGATATGGATCGAAGTGCAGTTTTATTCTAACTGTTGTTTTTGGTATTGGTTTTATTGCCTTTTTAATGATCTTTGGAATATTTAACCTCTCTACAACTACCATCAATCTCGACATTATAGGAGAATAAACTATTAGCTATCAGATCCCAACTACAGAAATCCTGTTTGTGACTCAATATACTCAACCAATCATTTTTTCACTGGTTGATGGAAATTATAACTTTTTGAAAGCTGCCCCAATAATCAGCACTAATTCTTGCCGGTCTTTGGTTCCTACTAGTTTGTTGAGTACAGTTATAAATAACACCATATACTGCCTATCTTCTCCCATTATTCTGCAATACTCTCAAGACCCATCTGCAACGATTATGCTTCATGCTGATATATCTCAAATATCAACGGGGGGTGCTGTATTGATATACTAAATATTCAACCTGACGCAAGGCAATAATTTAGTTCCTACTATTCAGTTTGTCACTTTTAATAGCTATTCTTCGTATATTTATCAATAATTACCTCTGCAAATAGTGAGGTATCGTAACTCAACCTTAAATGGAAACTATGCGCAGTACCTTACACCTTCCTCCGCATTAACAAACTCTCTTACGAATAATACTGTTGGAATAATAATGAAGATCTCTTTTTTACACGAGATAATTACCACTCAAGGCACTCTTTTGGATGTTGTACAAAATATATGGAGTTTTGCAGTCATCTGTTTCTCAGTTATGCTTATGAAGATGACAAAGTATATCAATCTACGATAGAAGGAAAAAGTGCTTTCGCCACAGCGATCTTAATATCGAGACAACATTTGCATCCTAATGTCTAAATTAAACGGGCTTTTGACAGGAAGAAACAAAGCGGAAATTTAGACATTCAAGTACTACATAAAGGCACCATTAAATAGGAATTAAGAATGATCACCTTCTTTATATCTGAAATTGATATATCAATACATGACTTAATTTTTAAATAACATTTACGATTTAAACTAAATGAGCGAGACTGAAAACAGGGAAATAACCGGCTTTTCCTAGAGAATAATGCAATGGATAATGGACCACATCCCAATTGAGTCAAAGAAGCGTACTATAGTGGGTATTATGATCATTTTCTTACATTACGCCATTGACTACGTAATCTTATGGCTTCTCGTTTCACTAGCTATTGTCTCAACTTCTAACTTCGTGCCTTTTGTGTGGCCTTTCTTCATTGTACGTATCATATCATCTGCGCTCTTTATCTACATCCATCATCCTATCTTCTTTCTAATTGATAAGCTCACTATAATGGCAGAACTTATCCTTGTCAACAATTTTATAGTATTTGGGGAGTGCCTCGTGATTTTAGTTGAACTGATAATGTCAGCAGTCTGGGCTTTAACTAAAGAACAGAGAATGCTTCACTTTGATTCACGTCTGGGACTCTCGGCAGCTTTCACGAAGCAGGCAGCCATATATCTAATCTTAGTCGTAAACATCGGTCTTGTAGGCAATGACAACGATATTGATCGATAATTTTCTCTACTAAGCGGACTGTTGGTATTATGTCTCATAGATTACTCTGAGCAGTTTTACGTAAAGAAAACAAAGAATATGTTCGTACGATTGGACATAGTAATGCTAGTATTGCTTCTAATCGCTCTAGCAGGCAATACCATTAACATAAGCTACTTTTAATTTCTCTTTTCTTCCTTCATTCTCATACTCATAGCAGTGTTGCATCTGGCATTTTCGTCTCTTCAGGTACAGCAGGTTCTTATCGTGCCGACCGATGATGTTGAATGTCTTCGGGAAAGAGAATTGTGGGAATATCTTGTCTAAATTAAGAGACGCCTTGTCGGAAAGAATGGAGAACCAATTGAAACTTTTTTATTCAAACTAAAAGAAGAGGCTGAAGATGAACAACTCCTTGAAAAGATCAAATTCTGCGAGGATAAAGACATCACCATGAAGAAGGAAGTCATTAGTGCATACCTATTTGATATTATGCGAAGAACTGCCAAGTAAACTCCCAATCTAAGAGATTTATCTCTCTTTCTTTGCACTCCCTCTCCTCGCCTTGCATCTTTCCTTGACCAAACAAATTGGCACCACAGGCGCGAGTACCATCGAGTAATAACCGAATAAGTTACCGATCGAGCAATGCAGTAAACCTAAGCTCACAATCAGCTCATCGCCGTTCGCAACATACTTAGCAGTTTCTCATCTCAAGCCGATTATTTCTACCAATAACTGATGAGAGAGCGTATTTTTGAAGAGAAGGTGATGTAACTGGGACTATCCCTGATTGGTTTACTACATGAATTAAAGACAATATCATCTGCCCAAAAAACTAACTATGAAGTTGGGAAATTGGTGAATCGATTCTGTTAGTTATGCCTACCAATCAGGTATCAAAGCATGCTCAGCAAAGATGCCGACGACAAATAAAAATCATAGCATAAAAGTGATGTCGGGTAAATATTGCTCGGTGGAGATGACAGCGAACTTACCGTACTTGCAGTCAATATGACCTTCATTAGACTTACCTACTACCGAAGAGAGAAATATCGAGGTCGACGTATAGGCCAACTCCTCCCTGAACCATTTGTCAATTATCTTACTCATACATTAAAAAAGGAAATTTCCAACGATAACAAGGAAAAGGAATACCAGCGCAAGAATATATATGTCTTTAATAGGTTAGGTTATTTATCAATTTGCGAGATGTAGATTCAACCTACCACGCACAATGGTAGCAGGGCCTGGCGGGTACTCTTACGAGAACAATACTCGAGCAAGTGCATTTTGGTTATTGATGCAGTGGGGCGATTCATTGGGTGCAGCGAACTCTGTCGGTACTATGGCTTCACTCCAGATCTAGCGGGCTGTATTTTAGGAGGAGAGTATATCGATCAATTGCACAGCTATACGACTATATGCCTCTATACCAAAATTCGACCCTTTAATCATAACACTTTTTCACCTTAGAAGGACATCGTACTAATTAATGTGGATAATCTTAAAATCCCCATCTCAGGGATTGAGCTTTATGTGCTTGAACTGAAGGAAAGCGATCACAATCTTAGACCAATGACAGGAGCAATTCCAAAAGAGCCAGTGAATTTTCAATTTCATTTTCATTGGTAAGGAAAAATCAGCACCAAAGAAAAACCATTCCAGATAGAGATAAGCAATGCCATAGATTCAGGTCGTAATAGACAAGCCATTAACTATGGATAGAACATTACTGAAATGCGCTATTTTATGAGCAAAATCGACTATAAATCGAACTTTGAGGAGGAACAAAGCTGTCCTTCACTGCAACTGCATCTAGAACAAGCACTGTCCTCGCTCACTCCTCATTAATACTATGAGCGTTGGGATCATAAAAAATAGTTAACACCCTCATGGTTTCGAGGTGTATGCATCCTCACGATCCTTCTCGCAATCGTGGCTGGCAGTGCTTCAATTTTTATTTTTATGCAGTTTACCACATCTTCTAGTTATAGCAGTAATAATTTAAATATTATATGCCTATTGTAGGAGAAGCTGCTATCAGTGATCCGTTTAGCTACATTAACAACATCCCCTCATCTATCGCTGAATGCATCTCAATTTATTAATGATCAAGTATCGCAAACCAACTCCATTTCTAATTCAATCTTTTTGTTAAATCAAAATATATTTGGACAATTTAACGGACAGAATATTTTAGATGAGCTGAATTCGCTAAATCTTATGATAAACTCATACCTCCTCAATTCGAACTACAACTACACCAGTGCCCTTCTTCTCATCACTACTCAACTTCAGCCTAACTTTCATACTTTTATCAACTCATTCATAGCGTCCATTAACTCAAACAACAATTCATACTCATCCATGAGTTTTACTGTATTAATTGTGGCTTCAGTCATCTCAATGGTGTTTATTGTAATATTAGCTATACTATAATGGCTTGTTCAAAGAAAGAAGAGTGAAATTGTAGAGATACTTAAGTTTATAGATCGGGATTACCTTCAAATATATAGAAATAGGCTCATTTACTTTAAAGATATGTGGCTAGACAACGGGGAAGCTGATGTGCTTGAAGAAGAGGAAGAGGATGTTGAAGAAGACAGAAAGAGTAGTCCACCCAAACATTTACTAAAAAAAATTAGTTTTGGCTGGTCCAAAGTTTATTATATCGGTTGGTTGGTGATTATCATCTTTATCCTTGCAGCTCTGTATTCGAATATTACCTCATTCATCAATATGACTTCGAACTTCATTGACTTTAATTCTCATTTGGCAAAGCAAACATCACATCTTCAAACAATTTGGACTGAGTATAACAACCCATCGCCCAATATGACTACTATTAACAGCAATATAGGCAACAGCTTGAATGAGGAGTACTTAAAAACTGTTCAACTGTGGCAATTATCAGAATCAAAGCAAATCAGCTCAGATTTTATTAACTTCTATACGAATTTTTGGCAAAATAGCCAATATTGTAGTTCAATTTCCAGAGCAGATTGTATCACTTTCATTGGTGGAGTATCACATGAGGGAGCAGAGATGATTATTAGCTTTACCAATAGGGTATACGACTCATATCTGACAAATAACTTCACTGCTAATTCGCTTTACACTCTTGCTGATTCCCAAAGTACTGGGATTATAAATTTGTTTTACTTGATGGAATTTGTAAATGCCAATAATTTGGCGATGATGAACGAGTATGCTAATGGTAGTCAAAAATACCAATCAAAAATGACTCTTATGCTCATCGGATGTCTAATTGTGAGCTCATTGATTCTAGGATTATTGATGCACTATCGGGCTGAGCGAGTAAGAGTATTGCATTTGTAGGAGTTATTAATGATGATTCCATTCGATCGGCTTAAGAGCATCCCTTCTTTCCATAGATTCTACCTCACTCATTACGCCTCTTACTGACCCATGATATTTTTATAGAAGATATCTATGATATTAAAAAAATATTACTAATGGTGTTGAGATATTAAAAATTAAGTCCTATCAGCTTTGATCAGGAAATTAGGTCTTTACATTATTTTATAGATATATATCTTTATTAATTCTTTTATTGTTGAGATAATGGAGGATGGAACTCATATTTCGGAAGACGAGGATTTGGAAGATAATCAAATACAAAAGGAAGAACAGAAGGATGACATCAGTGATCCTCAATAGTTTTTAGACTTTTCACAGCATGATAAGAAGATCAAGATCATGGATGAGTGCAATCCAATTTGGAACAATGTTTACTTAAAAGATATCTCATTACATAAGAAAGGCCCGCTTTAAGACAAAATCTATGCCAAAATCAACAAATACTATCGAAACATTCGCAGGGGCAACACTCTCTGTCAAATTTATCAGCCCATTATTCAAGGGCAAAAACAAACCTATGATCTATTTTTCTGCAGAAGAGGGATGAAAAAGTTTTATGACCTTGAACCTGAATATCTCAAAATAGGCAGCATATTGAATACTCATGATAGACTGATGAGGCAAAGAATATTCGAATAATTAGACGAGGATATTGAAAGGGGAGGAAGCTAAATTCATTTGTACCGTCTCTTTAAAGAAAATGGCTAGCATTGTCAAGTCAGTTTTGTTAAGCAGCTGGACTGTTGGCTCTTTGCATCCAAAAATGTAGCCATTTTGGCCAGGACCCTCTAAGATTTGGAGAAACACTATCATAAAGAAAGATTTTATTGGGCCAAACTAGTTGCACAGGAATTTTTCTCTTATATCGATAAATTTACAATCTAACAGCAATAAAATTTTAAAGTAGATATAGAAGGATTTACTCTTCTTGGGGAGCATTGCGGAAATGAAAATCACCAGCATATTACAAAGTATGACAAAGTTGAGATCATCTTTTATGGGTTGGTCAAGAATGTAGGCTTCGATCACTGCCAGCCAGTCGAGGAGTGCAGATCATTTTTAGCTAAGTATGGTTTGAAGATGTCTCGATGTCATGAAAGAAAGGGCCTGACTGATAAGAATAGCATATATGCCAATATGTGGTAAATGCTCAAGTAAGTAGCTGAGGGGACCATGACTGCCGAAGGAGAAGGTTCTGTTATGTATATTGTCAGTGAGCGATAGGGGAAACAAAGAACGATTGGAATGTGCAAATTAAAAACAAGCTAGTATCTCATCTATCGAAAGTTAAGAGAAATGTTAAAGCTCAACGTTGCTCGTAAGGGCTCTACAGCCAATACATTTGAAAAATACAAATTTGAAATAGAGGAACTAATTAATCACTATTTCAAGCCTCCTAAACCAATTTAATTCTATTTGAGAATTGGTAGTCGAGCCTTTAAAGAGGCTATGAGCAATAGTAGCATTAATGAGGATTATTTGAGGTATAAGTTCGTTGATTTTATAAATTGGATCGACAAATAGCTGAATAATGAAGCACTAACTAAAAAGTAAGGGAAATCTAAAAGAATATTGATTGTTGGGCTACCAAGATTAACCAATGCCTTAGAGAAATATTGCAAAAGCAAGGGATATGAGATTGATTATATGTACCGAGCTGGCAAAAATAATAATAACACAACTGTTCATATCCTTTATATGATCCCTCGGCTACCACAAACATTATAATAAAATACACACGTGCTCATCGGAAGATATCATGAAGCTGAAATTAATGCCTGTATTAAACAGCTCAACGAATGTAAAGACCTCTCTAAATCTCATCTCATAACTTTTATCAAAAGTGAGGATAAAGTAAAAAGCGTGAACATGCTGAATGATAAGATATAGATATTCCGACAAAGTTGCATTGAGCAAAAGATTCCTTTCAAATCGATAGAAACTGCCAACTAATAAGATTTAATCAATGCTGTACGAATTTTAACAGAATAGGATTCTAAATAATAAGAAAGTATAAATAATTTGCCAGAATGGCCAACTTTTAGAAAATATTTTATTCTTCCAATGATCATACCGGGAAGCGGAAAAAGCACTCTGGCTAAATAGATGATAAACTCTAAATCTGCAAATTTAAAATGGAAGGTAATTGACTCAGATGAGATCAGAAGATAGCTGATGTAATAAATTAGTGAAGTTGATCTTAATAGTTAAAGTTCTCAATAGCTCTTTATCAAAACTAAAGACTAAGCTTTGTCTAAATTTTAGCAAAATTTACAGCAGTAAATAGAGTAACCTCCCTTCAATAGCAACTAACTTGTTTACATTGATCGCATCTTTTCTCCCCTTAATATCCAAAAGACAATAACTGACATACTGGCTGCCTCCAAATCATATGTTAAGATAATAGTGTTAACGCAATCATACCAATTTGTAAAACTAAATGATAGTTCCTATCCCTACTCCCTCAATTATCTTTTGATTTGCCTAAAGAGATGTTTAGAAAGGGAACACCACCAAACAATGTCAAATAATCCTTATGATGTTGCTAAGATAGTATTAAAATTTTATCAAAAATTGGCAAATTTTAATTAAAGACTCATGCTCAAAGCATTCAATGGCAACATTTCATTTGTTCATATGCCGATGATTGAAGAAACAGAATAAAATCAATTCGTAAACCAGCACTTAAAGCGAAAGATTTAGTAGTGCCTATCCTTTATTGAACCTGGTAAATAGATAAAATAAGGCAATCATTTCCTCGAGCTTGTCTAATTGCTCTATAAATTTGGATAATTCAAAGAAAGCAGTAGTTTCGAAAGATATTCCCAACTGAAAACCGATCTCTAAAAGCAAATATTAAGTATATGAATGATATGTCGATCTCATACTTTTTACTTTATTATAATGTGCTATAACCGATAATTTACGACTGCTTTGATTATATATTAATGAAAGAGGACAGAATCGGAGTATTTGTCAGAGTTAGACCATATCAAGATCGAGAACCTCCTTCGACTTTTATCCTTTCCATGAATGATTAACAAATCAAAGTACGTGACCGAGAGCGAGATAAATAGCAAGATCTGAATTTTTCATTTGATCATATTTTTCAGATTAAGGCCACACAGAAGGATGTATACTCGAAGGTTGGACAACCCATTGTTGATGCAGCCTTTTAAGGCATCAACGGTACCATGTTTGCATATGGACAAACATCATCAGGGAAGACATATACTTGTGTGGGAGAAGATATTGATGATTCTGATGACAAAGGACTACTCCCAAGGTCTGTGTAAGCAATATTCCAACGTATTGGAGTGAGCGCCAACTACATTTAGTTCAGAATAAAAATTAGCATGGTCGAAATATACATGTAAAAGATCAGAGATTTACTTGATACTGCCAAAATGGATCTTAAATTACGGTAAAACAAGGCTAAAGGTATCTATATCCAAGATGTCACTGAGTAATATGTATCTTCTGCAGCATAGGCCATGAAAATATTTAAAAAAGGAGTCAGTAATCGCACAGTTTCTTCCACTAATATGAATGATGTGTCATCTCGTTCCCATATGGCCTTCATTTTGACGCTTCATCAAAACAATTTGAGAGATGGTAGCGCCAAATCAGGAAAGATTACTGTGGTTGATTTGGCAGGAAGTTAAAAAGTGAGTAAGACATTGGCATAGGGAAGAGTGCTTGATGAAGCCAAACAAATAAATAAATCTCTATCTTCTTTAGGTAATGTGATTAATGCTCTTACAGACTCTAAACTAACTCATATACCATACAGAGACTCGAAGTTGACCCGACTTCTTCAATAAAGCTTGGGAGGAAATAGTAAAACTAGTTTAATGATAAATATATCTCCAAGTTCCTATAATGGTTCGGAATCAATTTCGTCCTTGCGTTTCGGTTTTCGAGCAAAAGAGATCAAGAACAAGCCAAAAATAAACAAGTAGTATACTATAGCTGAATTGTTACTGTTGCTATAAAAATCATAAAAAAGGAATCAAGAGTTATAAATTCTTTTGAAGGAGTTAACTGCGAGTAAGAAAGTTAAGAAAAAAGATAGTGCGCTAGTTTAAAATTTACTTGAGAGCGATAATTTCATGTCAGCTCTCTCGGATAATGAGGAGGAAGAAATCATTACTCCGAATCGATCCGCCATTAAAACTATTAGAAAGTGTTTTGATAGTGAAATGGGGTCTGAAGACGAACCAGAAAGATAAAGAATCAAAGAATAAAAAACAAAAGCTTGGGAACAATAAGTAAAAAAGAGAAGCTAATAATCATAGACTTTAGCATCAAGATTGCTATAAAAATAGGAGGAACTCAGCATTGTTAGCGAAGAACTTGTAAGAGTTAGTGGAGAGAGAGTGTAGCTTATTAGAGAACTCGACATATGCCAGGAGAGATTGGATTGTGTATTGAAGGAAGCTAAACTCAATGCCCTCAAACTCAATTCAGAGAAGAGAGAAAGTTAGCAGCTTTTACAAAAGTATATAAAATAAAATATTGAAAATCAATAAAGATAAATAAAGATTGTCAGTCTGCAAAGCAAAATTATAACCTTCGAAGAGAAGATGGTAAAACTGAGCCAAATTCATCAAGAAGTCACAAAGAAATCCAATATATTTGGTTTAGCTAAAGATTTAAATTAATAAACCTCTAAAATTTTGGAGGAAGCACTTCAAGAAAACGACCTTCCTTCCCTACTAAAGGATTCATCGGAATAACTCCTTCAAAGATAAAGTAAGATAAGATAATTATGCAATAAAATAAAGTAGATGGAACAAGAACTAAGCCTGTATAAGCATTTAGATAAAGTTAAAGAGGATTTGATAAAAGACAAATTGAAGTTTATTCAATAACGAGACAACATTTATAAAGATCTATAGAATAGGATTGAAAAAGTGTTGGAGTTAGAATAGAAATTAGATTAATAAAAATAAAAAACGTATAGCATATATAATTTAGAGCTTATCTATCTAATGTCATCACCATGGATGATGATGAGAAAAGCCGTAAAATCATGTCCTTTCAGCGCCAAATCAACTAATTAAGCGAAAACTATTATGTTTTAAAAGGACAGCAGTCATCATGGCTTAAGAACAATAAAAAGATAGAGTAACAATATTGATATTTAGATAAAAGGCAAATTGGCAAACAACTAAAATAGTGTCACTTGAAAACTAGAAGATTTAACTAAAGGCATAGCTTGAATGCTCGAGAATCAGATGCGAATAGTTAGAGGATCTTAACGATAATAAGAGTGTGTTAGATTTTTAAATTGAAGATTATAATTAAGACACAAGAACAGGCAACATCGTCAAAGTAGTTAGATCATACATTGCTGATACGGAGCATTGATAGTTATCTTTATTTTTAAATTTGCTATTGAAGAATAATTGATGCCATTATGCTTAATAAAGAAAAATGAAAAGTAAACGAAAATGAAAGAATGATATGTAATATTCTGCAGTAGCAGAGGAGAAGTCATCTATATTGATATCTATTTATCTGTTTGTGATTTATCTATCTTTATCGACAATTAAAGAATATTTTCAGAAAAAAACCTATAACATTATTTATTTGAGTTGAGAGCCAAAAGCAAATGTAAAAAGACAAAACTGGAGATGTTTTGCTTTTAAAGTTTAGAGCCTAAAATATAGAGTCTAGAGTTTTACTTTAGAGTATAGATCTAGGAGTATAGATTTTAAAGCCTAGGATTTTGGGAGTTTAAATTCAACCCAAAGATATGAATCACCATAAATATTAAATTTGGAGATGAAAGCAGCAAAGCCTTAAGTGTTGGGTGAACAACCAGCTTCAAATAAGCAGGAGGGTAAACAAGAATTTGACCAAAAGGGAAAGCCATGTGACAAGCCATGTGACCTGAAGGATAAAAAGCCAGTTGTAGCTGTAGGTGTAGTCGTTGATCCAACTCAAGAGCATTTTGCTGATAAGCCAATTGGGGAGGCTGAGCATGAGGTTAAACAACCTGATGTGCATGACCATGGGGAAAAACATGGAGAAAAATATGGAGAAAAACAAAAACAAGGATAACAATGGGGAGACAAACAGGGATTAAAACACGGAGATAAACAAGGAGACAAACAGGGATTAAAACAAGGAGAAAAACAGGAATTTAAACAGGGAGAAAAACCAGAATTTAAACAAGGAGAAAAACCAGCAGAAAATCAAGGAGAAAGACTCGGAGAAAGAATAGGAGAAAAAGAAAAGCAAGAAGAGAAAGAAAGACAGGGGGAGAAAGCAAGGCAAGGAGAAAAATACGGAGAAAAGCAGGGATTAAAGCAAGGAGAAAAAGGATTTAACCACTGAGGAAACCACGAAGAATGCCGTCAAATCGCCAGAATCTAAGGATAAGTGATTTGACTGCATATCATTAAACAAATATTTTCTGAATAGTTTATTTAGGCTTCTAGGCTATTTGATTAGTCTAATCAGCTTATATAATGATTTTACTCTTCAAAATCAAAGTGAAGATAAAATTAAGAGGGATCAATTCTATCAATCAGTTTAAGTCGAATGCTTTCAAAGATACAAACATAACAATTTTTATAGAATATCACAATAGATTTCATAATCTGTTTCTCTGAGTCATGTGGAAAATTTTCCTAAGTTCAGATTTATTATTGTTTGCGTACTCCAGCACCTCCCTCCAAGAGGTCATCTGCAATCGCTCACGCATGCAAATCAACTCCTAAACATTTCTATTTTATCCAAGTAGCTCTTTGAATTCTGTTATATATTATTAAGATGGCTGCTTCTATGGGTGATTAGATCCGTCCCAAATTAACCATTGACCCATTGGTCGATAAGATTATTTTAGGATCGGATATTTTTACATTTTTGCTTGGTAGCGGTCTCCGATTCGAACACGAGCGTGTATGTTTGTTCGGTTTATCGCAATCAATGATTCAGGAAGAAAATCAGTGAAATCGATAATATACTGTCTAACACGCCTCTTTTTGGATTTTTCCCTTTTTATTGAATGCTCTGACTTGTTCGGAAATAGTGGAGATACATCGATTTCTATCTCGGGTTCCTTCAAACTATTAGAATTTTTGATGGCCATATCGTTGTTGGGTTCTTCATAAATTTGGATAACAGGCTCTGATTTATAGTATACTTTACAACTTGCTTGTTGTATATTGCCCTAAATACCTTCTGGGGGTGGGCTATTTACATTTTGTTATTGATCTTATAAATCCATAAATTAATTGACAAGTGATGAACTGGTATGATGCTAAAATTAATTAATTTAATCAATATTTAATGAATAATATGAGACGTAAAGGAGGAGTGGTTTCTGGGTCAAATTATTGAACTGCTGTTCAGGTTTTCTCATTTTGTATGAAGCATAGGCCAAAAAATGTAAAAATATAAAATTGAAAGCATTTAATGTTGAAAATGTTATTTCTTTATCTAAAATTATCTTTATCAATTTATATATATTTTAATTAACTTTATCATTACCTGAAAAAATAAAACTCATAGTATAATCGGAGAAATTTTAAATTTTAGCATCATCTAATAAAAAAATATGATACTGGCGAGAGCTCACCCATGAGGTGATTTCATTTTTATTACCAATCGATATTGAAAAAAATTATTAAACATAATAGAAAGAGTTGGTTTAAGGATATTTTGATATTGGCAAATTTATAAATTAAAGTTGGCAGTTAAAAAATAAAGGACGCTATCATCTTCGTTTTGAAATTATGATGATACAATAAGAAACAATGGCTACTAACGTACACGAGAATAATTGATCTTTCCTGTTATGTGTTATTTGAAAATATTCTTCATTGATCTATAATTTCTATATTTAAAGAAATATACAATGGGGTGTGTGACAGCAAATAATTCTAAATTAACAAACAATATTGATGCAGCACCAGACCATGATCGAAAGAAACCAATAAACTCTTCTAATAATGGAAATTTAGGCGCAGTCGAAGCCAACTTGGATGCAAATTCTAGAAACATTTCAAACAAAGGGGAGGCATTATCGCAACAAAATGGCAAAAATGAAAAGCCACTGACTAATATTCCAATGAGTAAAGCGTAAATACTAAAAAAGTAAGCTGGAAATTATTTAGATACAACATCAAGAATAACTTGCCAAAAATATTGAACGTTAATAGTTACCAATATGACACTCTTCTGTCCCACAATCCAAAACTGTAATAAGCAGAAAATTGTAAGTTCAACAGCAAGCCGAACACAAATACTAAATGATATGATGTACTTTGTATTTAGCATTTAAGAGAGTACGATGAATGATGTCGTAAATCATGTTTAAAAGAAGGTTCTCTATTATCCCTGCAGATATTTGTTTCTCAGCAATTATAAATTTTGATCTATTGCTCGTATAAAATCATCTGATCGGTTTATTTATTTTTATTATTAAAATAGAATGATGAGATAATACATAATTTTGTATTTAATCTTGCATTAATCAGGTCAGTGCAAATTAAAATTGATAGTGTATTTTAAAGGGGTGAATTTATTTGATTATAAAATTTGGGAAATCAAAGAAGATGGTCTTTGCGAATTGATCTTAAATAATGAAGTACTGGTTTGGGATACCATCTCTTTGGCTTTATCCCTTCAAACCAACAAAGATGGCCTCCTTTTTCTGTTACCTGGAGCGTTATATTTGAATTTTGATGAATTTAATCAAAGGGCATGGATGAATAACTAACAATTGGGTCATCCTTCGATAGGATAATTAAAGTTTTTATCTTCAACTTGTTTAACTCCTCCTTGGAAATTGAGTACTCATCAAAAATTTATTTGGCTGAAGGGTAGCCTAATATTTTTGCTGTTAAACTTGTGTGAAACTACATTAAGTTTTGAGATTTTTTTACTTACTTCATATTTACTAAGCCAATTTTTTCCCAAAACTACATTTATTTGTGACGACTAACAGTTTCTTAGATGTACCTCTTCACAAAAAATTTCTGATAGACACTTCCCATGTCTTCTACTACTTTGCCAACATTGAGAGGGGGAGCAAGAGTAACCAAGCCTTTAATATTGTATTTTGATTCTGAACGCAGTAGGTATCGCAAGAGGTAGTTTCCACCAAAGCTTGTACCCACCATATAAATATCTGAGTTGGGGTAATGGTGCGTTACTTGTTCTAAAGCAGTATTCAGTTAATTAAAACTCATTGCAGTAAAAGGAATTGGGCTAGTCATTTCGCTATTGATACCTCTGCTGTTCAGACAAACACAGCAATAGCCATCATCTGAAGCTGGTTTCATGAGTTACTTTATGTAATTCATCTCACTACCACCAGTTAAACCGTGCATCACAAAAAGGATTGGAGGATTCTTTATTTCTTCCTTAGGTGGTAGCCAATCCAAGGAAATGTGTCCTCCATCCTCAAAGTATATTTTTTCTCTTTAAAATTTAAAAGGAAAAAGTGGTTAACTGATGTTGTAAATGGATTGAAGGAAAGGATGAGCCAAGTAAGGGGTGGGAGAATAATGGTGATGATGGTTCTTTTTTGTGGTTAATAGACGAGAAATACCAGCTGCTTTGGTTCCAATAATTTTAGAAAATGTTCTTATTTTCATAAATTTTATTTGTTATATGATCAAGCTTCCAATTGTAAAGTACCTATAATGATAGCAGTTTAAAACATAAATGTATGTAATAAATCATAAGCAATTTCAAAATTAACCATTTTTTTCAAAAGAAAGATTTTAATATTTACAATTTATTTTTTACTTGATTTTAACAAATGCAAGCTTATTTACATTATCTTTATGAATTTTAACTTCATTCAAAAATTATAGGATAGGATAGGATAGGATAAAATCTTAATAAAGATCAATTTTCAAAAATTATATGATTATTTACAGATTTGTAGAAGTTTATTAATTTTAACGGTAATTTTCAGTTACAAAGAAGGACCTTACAGAAAAATTGTAAAGGATACGAGTAGTTTGGAGTCATTCAAGATATGCAAATATTGGTCCACTTATAAGATTAGAAATATTATAAACTATTTGTAGAATTATCTTATATCAATATTAAACTAATCTACCCTGTCAAAACATGTTCTCGTATCAAATAGATCAGCTTACTATTGCAGATATGAATAAATATTTCCAGTCGAGTCTAAGCAAAAGAAAGATAAGTTAAAATGATGGCAGTATAATTTGATTGGAGTTGTTTTTAAAGCTAATTTAAATTTTTATTATTGATTTAATCTTAAATATAGATATGTTAATGTTTAATTTAAATGACAAAACAGGATTTCTTATAATTATTTAGAGTTCTTCTGATTTAGAACTGTAGACCGTATAAAATTTAAGCATGGTCTAATTATTCTCAATGTCATAAACATATTGGCAAATCTCAAACTACATAAAATATAATACAACTTTAACTAACTTTGGAATACCTCCTATATACGAAGCCTAGTTTGTATTAATTAAATGCATTAAGAAAGTATCAAAGTAAACATTATTTATATATTATGTTCATATGATTCAATTAATCATACAAAAATATTTATTAAATCATCAGTTAGATTATTTAGAGAGCGAATCAAGGAAGCTTTCTACCCGCTTACTTTTGAGCATCATTTCGCTGTTCAGGAAGCTGATCATGTAAACTTAACGGTAGTATTGCTTCTTCATCCCCAGAACCATAAACACACCCACTGCCAGACAGACAATCAGCCAGCAGCATGCTACTCCCAACAGCAACAACTTTGACTGCTTGTAGTTGGCTGAAAAGGCGAGCATGTCGGCAAACTGCAAGTCCACGAGGGCGTAAGTCATGCTCTCAATCTGATGTTGTAGGCTCTGTAGATAGAACACCTTTCCTGAAAGGTTGGCGATGATACTATCGTAGACATCTGTCTGATTAGCAGCAGTGTAATTCGCGAGGTTCTGATCAGCCATGTACCTTGTTTCGAAGCCCTATTTGTATAAGGCGCCATATTCTCCCAGCAAAGTAATGTAGGAGTAACTATACTCACAGTATTTTTGAGTTGTTTCGGGACGTTGCGAAGTTTAATTGAAGGCTGTGCAGTTTGGATAAATATATTCATTTCCATATTTTGCAGAGTAGTTATAAGTGGGGTTATTTTAAACAACATTAATTACATCGCTCAATGAGTTATCTGGAGGAAAGCCAGCCATTCCACTTCTAAAATACCATTAACACCAGATAAAATGTATAGAATCCCATATATTTTGGTTGATGAGATTTGACATTAAATCTTTCCTACTTTTAACTAATACCATAAAGTTATTGTCTAAATAGGGCCCTACTCCCAGAAACACTATGAACATCAGAATTGCATATTATATAAGAGGAGCAGCAACTCCAGGTTTCACAATTGTATTCATAATAGATTAAAAATATTTGAGAGATTGTATTAAACTAATATAAATCTATTGCAACCTTTTCTTTTAATTGTGAAAAAGTGGGAAAAAGACAGTACTCCCAAATC
>Ga0302186_10000809_pt1 | contig 27029 bp, 32 predicted proteins | sample II_Bog_E1_2_FD_198782 | JGI IMG/M metagenome (GOLD analysis project Ga0302186, IMG submission 198782) | Peat permafrost microbial communities from Stordalen Mire near Abisko, Sweden - II_Bog_E1_1 | ecosystem: Environmental > Terrestrial > Soil > Wetlands > Peat | place: Sweden: Abisko... | reverse complement strand
TACTTTCATTTTATTGGAAATTTTCGCTTTTAATAAAAATGAATTTATAAAAAAATGCTAATATTTTGCTATAAAAAAAATTATTTTCAATTTTTTTATTGTATTGAAAAAAAAAAAAATAGAAATATTTCATTCTAAATCCATTTTTATTAGAAATCATATGATATTAAATTTTATCATATCAATCATTTATATTTAAGATATAAACAATTCCTTCACCCCCAGCCATTGCGATTTTCCCTCCTTTATTTGCACAATCCACAGAATAAATACCTTTTTTCATATCACTAAGTTTAGCCATTGGCTTATATCCATTATTCACATCAAAGAGCTTTGCTTCATTGACTCCCGTGGATCCAGCAACCAAATAATCACAATTCTTCTTTGGAAATTGTGCTGAATAGACATATGCTCCTTCAGATTGATATGCATATTCCCAATTTATCTCCTGTATTTTACTCTTGGTTTTATAATCCCAAACTTGTAGATATTCCTTGCTTCTATGACTTCCTGTAACAAGTATTCCATTCCTATAATCAATAGCATCTCCAGATAGATTTGGACCATAAATAGTGGCATAAGTTTTGCTTGTTCTTAGATCCCAGAAATGAACATTATTATCCCAACCGCCACTTACTAAAGTATTTGGGTCATCTGAACCGATGAATTTCACTGAAAATACTCGGTTATTATGCCCTGGGGATTGCCATTGAATCGCTTGTAGAACAGATTTAATGACTTTGGTTTCCTCATCGTATAACCGGATTTTCATATCTTTCCCAGCAGAGGCAAAAAAAGAACCATCTTCAGAGTAGTCTAATGCCAAAATCTGATTGTCTAATTCACTCAATTTCATAATTTGTTTTCCTTGATGAACAAAAAAATATTTTTAAAGATTTTGGAAAAAATGTTGTCTTGCCTGTTGAGACGTGCCATTGAGACATTGTCCCATCTGAATTTCCGCAGAGAAGAACACCTTTAGTTTGGGAATTATATAATGCCGGTCTCCAGCTAAATTAAAATTCAAAAACATTTTTATTTTTGAAGAAAGGATAGTTCTTATACCGCAAACAGGTGGCAGGAGTATATAGGGGAGATGTTATTAAATTGAGAATTACTTTCTCTAATGGATAGAAATTTATTTAAGAATTCTTATATTCAAATGCAGAAATACACTTGTCTGGAGGTTATAAACTTTGACAATCCCATCAAGGGTACATATAGCTAATAAATTGTCTTCTGGATCGAACCTCACAGCAAAGATTTCAGTGTCCTGAACAACATAAGTCATGGCGAGTTCGAGTTTTTTGGTCTTGTGATAATTTTCTATTCTAATGAAAAGTTTGATCTTTATGAAGGATTTTAAGGAATAACATGTATTTCGAATTGCTATTGATAGAGCCAGCGCTTTTGACGGGGAGTTTGGTGGGACTGGAGACGACTTGATCGATTAATTCGTTTTTCACATCATTTGATTCAGATGTTTGATTGGTGTCAACAGAAAGAGACTCCATTATTGGTTTAATTCAAAAATTTTTGTTTTATTTTATGAGAAAGAGTATTCATATCATTTAATTTAATTTATAGGGTTCTGCGATATATGAAGCTTTAATATTTATGACTTTATAACTTCTTTTCTACAAAAAAGCTTATCTTTTAAAATTCTTTATCCCAATTTGGATCAGGGCAGGCGTCTTTATTGTACACTCTGTTATTTTGATCATTCTACAGAAGATAAATTATAATTGTCATAATTATATTCTTGATTATGTTACCATTATTTCCTCAATCACCAATTTGCTTTCAGCTTCTAAAGTTTTAATTTCATTGTCGCTTAAAAGCTTTTCAGCAGGAGGAATATAAGGAGCCTTCAATTCTTTGTCCAAAAGTTTATCCTAATAATATCAAGTTTTTAATTATTTCTTTGTATTCAAAATTTAATGTGTTTTTTACCCAATCGAAGTTTTCAAACCAAGCATTGGCTTTCAAAGTAGCATAAGAGCCCCCCAATCTAATTTCAGGAACTTTGTTCAACAATTGATCCATAAGTTTTTTGGCTTTTTTATCTTTCAAATAATTTGGATAAGTCATTTCTTTCTTGATTATTTCTTCGTAGATTTCATAAGGATCCTCTGCTTCCTCTCCAAACGGAACCATACCACACATAAATTCATATAAGCAAATACCTAAATTTTGATTGTGTATAAATCAAAAATTTTGCTTAATTATTACCGACTGACCATAAATCCACCAAACAATTATATCCTTTGCCGCAAATAACTTCAGGCGCCATATAATGTGGTGTTCCAATAATTGTAAATGTTCTATTACCCACACCATGTTTTCCTTTCAAAATTTTTGATGTTCCAAGATCAAATAGTTTCAAATATCCCTATTATTAGTTAAAATGTCATTAGATCGAGTTCATTTTCATTGGAATACTTGAGCGTCAACAATGAAGTTTTCAGGCTTAACATCTCTGTATATAATGTTTTGCAAATGCAAATATTCCAAGGTCAAAATCATTGAAGCAACATAAAATTGTGAATCATAAGTATTAAGAAGACCTTTAAACAATTCCTTTCAAAGGACAAAAACTCAATAAACAATTTTACCAATATCTCTAATGACATCGAATAATTCCATGCCGTTGACATATTCTTCTAAGAAATAAATATCGAAATTATCCTTGAAACTTCTGCAAAATTGAATGATGAAAGGGAAGTTGACGATATCTAAGACCATTCTTTCTTGCTATAATTAAATGAAAATTCGTTAATTCTGATTTAATTACTTGAAAGTGTTTTTCCAAATTTTGCTCAATGACTTGTTGTTTTGCAATGCATTTCAACGCATAAAGGTTTCCATTATATTTCGCTCTGACCAAGTAAACATTCCCGAATTGCCCAACCCCCAACTTCTTAATAAGGAAAAGTTCAGTCAATTTGATATTTTGAGCTTCTTTTTTCTTAGCGAGATCGGCTCTCATCATTTTTTTCTAGATTTCATTTAAAAACGATTGAGAACATTTTTTTTTACTTCGTGAATCTTTTCATTTTTCTTGAGGATCTCTTCCAAAGGCCCACCAATACATTCTGTGAAGCTTTCACTAGTAATTTCAGCTAAGACTCCATCAGTTTCCATGACAACATCATCATCGAATCTAAAATAAAAGTGATTAAGTAGATGGGAGTTTTACTTACGTTTTAGATTTATTTGTTTCTAAGAGAAATTCCTCTCCCCAAGCCACTCCCTTAGCTGCGACTGTGATCCCTGATTTAGCCTTGAATATCATAATAATAATAGCTTTAATAATCAAAGTTTACTTTTTTAAGAGCTCCTTCCACTATTACAATGATCTTCTGATTAGCTGCCGAACCTTTCTTTAAAATGACATCTCCTGCCTTATAGTTGCTGATTTTCATGACATCCAGAACTTTCTCAATTTGAGTTTTGAGCAATTTGGAAAGGATCGGGTTTTTTTCAAAGGCCCATTTCTGCAAATTCCGAAATGTGATCACCTGGACTTGATCCCCGAGAATTTTCGTCAAAGTGTCTCTTCCTAAGGCCAAGCATTTCACCTTTGAAATAAATTTAAAACAAATTTAAATTATCAAAATCTACATCATCTTCCGCTCGCACAGTCATTTGCCTAATTGTGTTGTAATAAAGGGCCTGCTCTCCAAAGGAATCTCCTTTATACAATTTCCTGACCTCTTTGTTTCCTTTTAACACTGAAACAGTTCCCTTAGAAAAATTATATATTTTTTTAATGAATTTACGAAAATTAAAAAAAAAAAAAAAAAAGATGGTTCACCTCCTTTATAATGTAGAAAGATGAACCAGGATCTCCTTCATTGACAATTGTTTGATTTTTGTAATATTTCTGTGTGATTAAAACCGCAGCGATCGCATCTTTTTGCTCATTCGTCAAGTTATCTTAAAATACATAAGATTCTATAAATTAAAAAAAAGTATTATTCTTACAAAAGAATCTGACAACTTCCATAAACTTCCTGTTTTCCTCATATTCCTTGGTAATCATCTCCTCCACTGCCTTTCTAAAAGTGTTTCTATCAATTCCCCATAATTGACATTTCTCAATGGCCTTCACGGAAGCTGATCTGGGAGCATTATATAACAAAGCCAACTCACCAAAACCATCTCCTTGTTTCAATTCTCTCTTCACTTTTCCATTGACAATCACTTCCAAAGCTCCTCTTTCTATTTTAAAGAAAAAAAATTGAAATGATTTCTGTGATAAAATAAGAAAAAAAAAGAAATTTTATTAAAATAAATACCCAAAATGAAAAATGAACTGGCGTTGTCTCCTTGCTTGAAAATGAACTCATTGGTCCTCATTTCGCAGAAGAACATCTTGTTGACAATGTTTTCAAGCTCAGCTTCGGAAAGGTTGTAGAAAATGAAATGGTTCTTCAGGCAGGTCAAAATGAACTGGATATCATTTGCGGATTTTTTCTTGTCAACGATACGAATGTTCTCGAAAACACCTTCATTACCCTCTCCTTTTGGTAGCTTGCCGTTAGATTTTTTGTCCTAAAAAAAAGTTTTTCTATCAAGATAAAAGTTTCTAAAATTTTTACATCATCTAAATGGGAGTTTTCGGTATCAAAATTAGGGTCTTCGTTTTTATCATCCATGTTGATGGAACTTTTTTTGGTGCCGAAGAGATTTTTGAGGCCCTTTAGATCTAGTTTGGTTTTCTTTTCTGCCATTTTATTTTATCAGAGGTTCAGACTTTTATCGTTTGAAAAAATTTAATTATAATTTTTTGTTTTACTTTCGAATTTAAAGGTTTTGGTTTCTATTTTTTTGCTTTTCCAACTTATGAAATGCTAATAAAAAATTTCGAATTGAAATTTTTATTATATATGCGGCCAAACGGTTTTTAGCAAAGAAAAGAAAATTAAATCAAATAACTCTGTTTAAAAAGGCCAATAAATTTTCAAAGAAAACTTGATAAACAATAATATGAGAGATTTTCCTTAGATAAAAAATTCTTATTTTTTTTTTATTTTAGAAAAAATTTATTTTTGGTTCACTTTTTCTTTTTAAAAATGAAATTTCTTTTTCAATTTTTTTAATGGGCTTCTAACCGAATGTTCGACTTTTTATCTCTTATGAGTTTCGGATGTTTGGCGTGATAATCATCAATCCTATCCTCGATTTCATGTCTGAAATGTCTGATTAAACCTTGAATAGGCCAAGCAGCTGCATCTCCCAATGCACAAATCGTATGTCCTTCAATTTGATAGGTTAGTTCCTTGAAGTTTTAGGAGAAAATTGAATAAATATAAATTTAAAAAATTGGGACTTGAATCATATCAATTTCAGCGAAATCAGCGTTCCCTACTTTCAATCTATTCATGATGTCTAAAAGCCAAGTGGTGCCTTCTCTACAAGGAGTGCATTGACCACAACTTTCATGTTTATAGAACTTAGACAATCTGGCAATGGCATCAATCAGATCCGTTGAATTATCCATCACGATCACAGCTGCAGTTCCCAAACTACTTTGCGCATCTCTTAAGCCATCGTAGTCCATTCTAAAAAACAAAAAATCCTCATAATCAACACTTTTTTAGTTTATTACATTGCAGTCTCACATGTTTTCCTTGGAATTAAAGGTGTTGATGATCCTCCTGGAATAACCGCCTTTAAGTTATCCCATCCTCCTCTGACTCCTCCGGCATGTCTTTCAATCAATTCTTTCAAGGAAATGCTCATTTCTTCCTCTACAGTGATTGGATTATTCACATGTCCCGAAATGGAGAAGAGCTTGATCCCTCTATTGTTTGGTCTCCCTAAACTCGCAAACCAATCCCCGCTTCTTCTCATAATTGTTGGACAAACTGACACTGTTTCCACATTCGTCACTGTTGTTGGACAACCATAAAGACCTGCATTAGCTGGGAATGGAGGCTTCATTCTTGGTTTTCCTGGTTTTCCTTCCAAACTTTCTAACAACCCCTTAAAAAGAAATAAAATTTATGTTAATATAGAAAGGTGTCTACAGTTTCCTCCCCACATATGTAGGCACCTGCTCCAGTATGAACATAAACATCGTAATCGTAACCAGACCCACAAGCGTTTTTACCAAGAAATCCTTTCTTATAGGCCTTGAAAGAAAAAATAAAACAGTGGCAAGTGGAAAATATTTAGCAACCTCATCCACTGCTCTTTGAAGACTCAAGGCCTCAACCCAAAACTCTCCTCTGACATAGATATAAGCTGCTCTCGCTCTCATGCTAAAGCCCACCACCAAAGCACCCTCAACTAATTTATGAGGATCATGACGCAAAATCTCTCGATCCTTACAAGTTCCTGGTTCTGATTCATCTGCATTTATCACTAAATAGGAGGTTCTACCATTGTAAAATATGATATGAAAATGAATTAATTTAGAAAATATTTAACCTGCCATCAGGATTAGATTTTGGCATAAAGGAGTATTTCAATCCTGAAGGAAACCCAGCACCTCCTCTTCCTCTCAAACCAGATTTTTTTATTTCGTCAATCATCCAATCAGGTCCATTTAATAAAATGTCTTTTGTTCTATGCCAATCTCCCTATTAATTTTTAAAAGAGAATGATTAATTGTTTAAGTACTCTCTTTAAAGCTCCGTCAATATAGGGATCATTATCGCCATAAAGATTTGTGAAAATTCGATCCTGGTCTTTTAAGTTACCATATGTTTTTTTGGGGGGTGCAGTGGAGAAAGACTTCAAAAGAAATGAGGATAGTTTGCCTTTAAGCATCGACTTTGGCAAAACTTGGAACATTTTATCTTAATTAAATTAATTTGAGGAGTTGTGATGGAAGAAATTTGTTAAATCGCAGATAGTTTGATTTTTTTTTTTAACCAATTGCAAGAGATAAAAATTTGAATTTTTCTAATGTTTTCATTTTATTTTTCCGCATATTATTTTTAATTCAAAAACCTCCAAATTTTAAACATGGAAAACAATTGTCATTCGATTATTTTGATCCAATTCGAAGAAGATGTCCGAACAAGGACCTATCTTCATTACGAAACTGTGAATGAAGCTTTGGAAAGTTCCTAATTTATTTGAAATGTATTAATGATGAATAATTAGGTTTATGCAATGTCTATGAGCAAAAAATAAAATCAGATGACCCCTCTTCGAAAACAGTGAGTTATGACATCTCCCAATTGTTCCAATTTATCGATAAATTAAGAGATCTGTCTTTTTTAATGTAAGAGTATTAGGAAATTCAAAAATATATGAAATTATATTATAATAGATTTTCTAATGAAAAAAGAGCCTATTCACCTTATGGGAAAGAATGGATCAAAAGCAAACTTTTCAATTATTTAAAATCCCAAATCGGAAGCGAATAAAGGGTTTTGAGAAAAATAATAAAAAAAGAATTTATAATATAGAAGTTTGATTTTAATGAATATTTTCAAACAAAAAAGAGATAATTTATAATTTTAAATTTGCATACTAAGTATTATAATTAATTATGTTGACTCCTATTCATTTCAAAAAAATCGTCTAATATTTCAAGGAATTTTTAAAATAAAGAATCTCTATATTGTTTTTGTTTATATTTTTAAAAAAAAAGAGAAAATATTTAAATTTAATTTTTTCAACGATTAAAATTTTTGTCTGCCATATTTTTCCCAGAATCTTCATATTTATAATTTAAACATTTTTTTTCATAAAAAAATATGATTTAAAAATTCAAATGAATGAGAAAATTAATCATTAGGAAAAATATTTTGCAAAAGCATTCAAAAGTGTTCAATAAACATTTATTTTTAAAATTTGGAACTTTTATCAGCAGTTTTAAATCTGAAAATTTTATTTCTAGAAAAATCGCCGTAATTTGGTAATATTTTATTATTAAATCATACTGCCTGTAATTTTTTGTGAAATTTGCAAATTTCGATCATTCTATTTCGAAAATATTAATTTAAGTATCTCAGCTCGTCATAAAACATTAAAAATTTTAAATTTTAAGACTCAAAAGCTTGGTATTATGGTCTTTCTGATTTAAATAAAATAGGATTTTTGGTCCATTAATATTCGTTCTTTTGTTCATTAAATTAAATGCATATTACGCATGTTCATTATTATAAAAAAACTATCAAATCTATAAATGTTGGCTACCCAACTCAATCGCAAAAATGTGATCATTGATAGAAAGATCAACCGTGGCTCCTTTGCTGATATTTATTCTGCAATAGATTTCTCCACATCACAATCCCTAGTTATCAAAATAGAAAGACCCAATGCGGGTGTTTCGACAATTGACGCAGAAGCCGCCATCTTAAGAACTTTGCAAGCTGTCGATGGCGTTCCAAAGGTTTTATGGTCTGGCAAAATAAATCAACGCTCATCTTTTATTACTCAAAGATTAGGCTCAAGTCTTTATGACCACATGGCACTTTCCAGAAAGTTTTCCTTAAGCACTGTTATTAAACTGGCTATCGAACTTTTAAGGATTTTAGAACAAATACATGAGCAAGGTATCCTCCATTTAGACTTGAAACCCACCAATATCCTGACAGGTCTTGGTAGCCAGAAAGACAAAATTTTTCTCATCGATTTTAATTTGTCGAAACCTTTCATAGAAAAAAATGGAAAACACATTTCATTAAACCGATTGAATGAATTCAATGGCAACATCCAGTTCTCAAGTGTAAACTCTCATCAGTTTCTAGAGAATTCAAGAAAAGATGATTTGGAATCGTTGGGATTTCTGCTATATTTCCTCTATTGGGGAAAACTCAGCTGGGATCACATCAAATCTGAAGACATTTTGCATAAGATCGCAGCAATTGGAGGGGGTAAAAAGGCATTCCTTAAAACAATCAGCAATAACCCAACCATTCCTGCCTGCTTGAAGCATTATTTCATTTCTATTTTAAATATTGGGTTCTTCGATAAGCCGAACTATGAGGAGCTCAGGAAAATTTTTACGAATTTTTCAGAAAAAGAAGGTATAAAATTAGGAAAAGAATGGGAATGGGATGCGGAACAGCAAGATGATTGCAAAATTATGCAAATGGGGAAAAAGGCTTCCGATGAATCGACAGATTATTTCATCAGCAGTGAAGGCACGACATTTTCAGATAGGAATCAAAATGTCTCTAAAATATTGAAAAATAAAAATTATGTAAAATATTCAGAAGAATGTGATTACGGTATGATCTCATAAAAAACCTTATATTAATAATAGATTTTAATTTCATATAGATTTTAATACAATGGAAGAAAGCACTAATAATTTCTCAGATTTTGATGTAAAAATGAAGCAATTGAAGACTGTTTAAATTACACACAATCATACGATCATCTCTATATCAATCTATGTTTTTTTTCAATTATAACGTTATTTTTTCGCTTTATTATTATTGTATTCCGATATTTATCATTTATTTATAAAGAAAGACAATTATCAAATGTCAAAAAAAAAACATCTTTTTTTTTAGGGGCAGTGTTTGTTAAACAATACTGCTGGGAAGTTTTTAAATTTAAATTCAAATAAATTACAAATTACATTTAAGATTTTTAAAATGCTGTTTTTTTTTATTCTGAAGTTCCATCAAAATTTTATTTAAATTTAGTTTTTTTTTATGTTTCTTATTTTATTTACTTTCATTTTTTTATTTTATGATGTTTTTCCATTTCTTTCAATTGTTTTTTGATCTCTTTGATTGAAACGTCGGTTTCAGTATAAGAATTATTGAAATAATCTTTATTTTCTTCTACAATTTCTTCTAGGCAACTGCTTTCCGTTTTTTGAACTTTATTCCTATTGTCCAAGTCTGAAAAACTCCTTTGTTGGTTTCTGAGGACCTCTTTTTGATCAATTTCGTCAATTAAATCAAATAAGTCATTTTCATAAAAATCTTCATTATAATTAAGTAGTTCAGTAATTTCCTCTTGTTCAGCTTGCAAAATAGTATTTTGTTGATGAGTTGAGAAATTATTGCTTCTGTTGAGAGGAGATTTGATTGGATGGTTGGGACATTCTTTTTTCTTAGAGAAGTCATTTGATTTCAGAAGAGATTTATCTGCAGATTCATTTTTCTGGCATTTTTCAAAAACGTGTCTTTGTTCAGATTTATAGGATTTTTCAAAACTGTCGATTTTTTCATTAGAGTCGATATTTTGCTTATTTTTTTCACTCGATTCAATTAAAAATTTTTCCTGATTTTTATTCATTCTAAAACTCAGATCCTTAATATTTCCCATTGTATTTTTATCAAGGTTTTTACTTTCTTTTTCAAAAAGCTCCTTTTTTTGAAAATTTCCCTTCTTTTTGAAATTTTTCTCGATTTTTTCATTTGTCTTGTTATTATTAGTTTCATCATTCAAAACCCTGTCCTTTATCAAAAGAAACTCCTTGATTTTCTCACCTAAAACCTCATTCAAATTGAAACTTTTCAAAGAATTCGAGATTTCGTTCTTGACTTCTTGATGAAGTGACTCCTTTAACATATCAAAGATTTCGCTCTTTTTTTTATTGCTCTTTTTATTTGAATATTCAGATAAAAGTTCGCTATTTTCAATAAACGAAGGTTCCTTTAATTGTATAGGCTTTTTCTGAGGTTTAGGTGTTGATAAATCTTCATTATGGTAATTTTTTGTTCTATATTTTGAAAAATCTGGTTTTTCCTCTTCTCTTTCTTCGAAATCCTCTAATTTTCTATCGAGATAACTCCTCAAACTTGAAAGATTCTGTTGGGAAAATAAGTTAGTCTTTTCAATTTCAGCGGAATTTTCATTGAATGGGCATTGTTTTAGCTTTTGCTTTGAGTTCTCCTCTCTTTTCCTCTTTGAGTCGAGCCATTTTCTCGCAATTTTCATATTTTCATCTATTTCTTCTTCTGAGTCAGATACTTCCTCCTTATTAAATTCTTCAATTATGTTTATTTCAGGGCTCATTTCCTTGGTTTTGGTATTGTTTGTTAAAGACTGCAAATTCTGAAAATATAAAGATTTTTTTGGCATTTCTTCCTTTTTTTGTGGAGCTTCAGTTTTCCTGTTGCTCGGCTTTTCTGGAGTTTGCTGAGGGGATGACAATTGCAATTTCTACTTCGAAAAATATGAAAAAAAAAGAGAAGTTATTATTGGTAAAAATACCTTAAGGTTCAATGATAAACTATCGATTTCCTCTTTCAATTTTCCGATTTCTGATAAAGTTTTGCTGTTTTCCTCTAGATTTTTTTGAAGATTTTGGTTGTTTTTTCTTTCTGTCTCAAGATTTCTATTCAAATTATTGTTGACCTTCTCAAAATTCAAAGAGGAAAAATTTTCTTTCGTTCTATTAGACTCTAAATTTCTCAGTTGTCTCTCTGTTTCCCCAGCTAAAAATTTCTATAAGATAAGTTTATAATGAAAAATGCCTGAAATCCTCAAGATTTCTCTTTTAGGAGAAGAAACTTGGCTGATGATTTTTTCTTTTATTGGGCTTCTTTTTTCTAAAATGTGAAGTTTTTCGATTTCCTCTAATAATAACTAAAAATTAACAAATTTTGATTTAAGAAACCTGAAGACTTGATGAGCTTATCTTTAAAAGGACTGCGATTTTCCAATATTTTTCTTTGATTTTGAAGATTTTCTTTATTTTGCTCGGAGTTTTTTTGCAAATTCTTCAATAAACTTATAGAATGCTTGAACTTTTCCTTTAATTCCAAGGATTCCAAAGCAACCTGTTCATTTTCCTTGCGGATTTCATTCATTGAGACCTCAATAAACCTTTGCTTTTCTTCCAATTTCTTCAATAATTCTTCCTTTTCTTGTTTTTCTTCAGCAAATTTCTTAATTAATTCGCCGATTTTCGCTTTATCTTCAGGACACAAATCCTTCAAAGTGATGAGATTTGGAGAAGAAGCAACTTTTTCTTTTGAAAAGGAAGATTTTCTTTGATTTTTCAGGGGTTTTTTCGATATATCAATGTTTTTTGTAGGTTTATCTAGTTCTTGACTTGAAAAAGTGTTGTTTTTTTCATTAATAAACTTGACTTTTTTTGAACGGAAACTATTAAATTCATCAGCGAGAGAGATGCTTTGGGTTTTGGAAGTTCTTGAAAACATATGAGTAATTTGAGTTTTTTTTTTGTTAATGAGAAATTTCTTTTTAAATTTAAACAAAAAATTTGAGCATTTGAAAAGATAAAAACCAAAATTTTTTCTTAATTTTTTTTAATAATATTTCTATATCCTCACAATGAGGAAATTTCTTTATTTTAAATAAAAAATTTTAGAGTTTTTTTATTTTAAAAAAAGTCACAGCAAAAATTCTATAAAAGTTTCTTATATTATTTATCAATTGCAAGAATTTTCATTTATATATTTTTTTTCCAGGGCTATAGAATATTTCTCTAGAAAAAATGCTTTGCAAGAGTATTATTTTATAGATAGATTATCAAATTTTAAAAGGTCTAAAGTTTTTTTTCTACAGAACTTTTTCCATTGGAAATTTTTTATATAAATATTATTGGAAACAACCATTCTACATTACATATCTCCACCTCAAACTATTACAAAGATCCGAACAAACATCCTTGATCAAAGTCATTTGTCATGGGAAATAAAGTTTACTACAATTGCCCAGGTTGTGATCGAAGAGTCTGGGCATTGGGTTCGTTCGTAGGGACTAGATGTTGGCGCTGCCACTACGAAGAAAAAGAATATGAATATGAAAATTTTCAGGTCTTTAATATTTAATATTCAACCTTCATTATTGTAATTTATTAATGCAAAGTTATCAGAACTTAGAATCATTATATATTTCTTTTGACTTTTATTATATTACATTGCAAAATCATGGAACATCTCACTGTCGATCTAAGAAAAAAAATGAGTTTATATATAAATAGTTAATAACCTGCTAAATTTCGTGTTATTTTTTGTTCTTCCTATTGCACTAATCACTATGTAATATTCCATAAGTTTAATATTATCATAAGTGTTCCTTAAAGCAAACAAATCTAAATATATTTTCCATGCATTTAAAAAAAAACGAAGAAAGCATAAACTTAGGAGGTAAATTGTTATGACGTTGTATTTTTCATATTCTTTTTAGTCAGCAGGAACTTCCCATTTAATAATAAAAGTTATTCGCTTCGCTTGGGCGTAAGTTTTTCCTTCGAAATTGTGAATCCGGAAGTTTTTTTCATGAAAAATGCTGTTAATTTTAGGTTGCGGAAGTTTTAAAACAAAATTTACTTTGTCTCTCTCTGCAGATTATGAATATTGTTCAAGTGATCAGGATTACATAATGGGAAGACGAAAACAACGGAATCTCTTCATAGTATCATGAAAATTCATGAATTAACAAATTAAGTAAACTCGTGCTATTTGAAATTGTGTGTTTTGGAAAATTTTTACACATCCATTATGCAATTAAAGCAACATTTTTGCCTATTTTCTAAAACAATCATCTGTGAGCAGAGTTAGGTATAAAACAGCTTTTTTAATCTATTGCAGCAGATTTCTTCTAAAATCACAAATATTAAAAAATGTGTTTCCCAGGGTTTCTTTCTAGTGTCTTTAAATCAGCACGAACCAAAACTGATTAATTTCTAATTGCATTGTTGTTTGAATATTTTATTTTTGTATGAGGTCCTGCTGTTATAAAACTCTGAAAATCTAAAAAATTACTCATTAAAACTATTTTATGGAAATGCAAACTTACGGAAATTAAAAAAAAAATGAAATGACTCGAAATTGCCTATGAGTTTCTTAAAAATGAAAATCGTCAGTTGTTATTTTGCGCAAGTTTTTTGTCGTAATTTGCAGAAGCGGTAGTTTTTTTCCATAATCATGCTGTTCATTTGTAAATTCCTGAAGTTTTAATAAAATTTACTTATGATCTATCTCGTGATGATGAAACCTGATCAGATGGTCTCAAATATATGATGTAAATGTAAAAAAATAATATGATATCATCTGATTATCACGAAATCCCATGAAATCATGCTGATTTAGAGGAAAATTTTAAAATTTTAAAAAAATTAATAAACTAAAAATAAATTTGCGTAAGTTTTTCCGACCCAACCCTCCTAGTTTTGTTTCCTATTGACTGCAGATGAATGAGTTCATAATTTTTTTTTAAAATCTATTTTGTTTAATTTTTAATTTCGATTTTCTTTAATTCAAATTATCTGCCTGAGCTTTTCATACTCTTGCTGTGAGATTCCCATGAATTCCATAATCTCTTCGTTGGATTTATTTTCTTGCCCCATTTTCTTCATAAATTGAACTTTCATTTTTTTTTCCCCTTCAAGAGCACTTACATAAATCAAATTTTTTAAAGACTCTCTCACCACATCTTGATCTTCTATGGGAAGTTTTCTAATTACTTCCTCAATTTTTTTTTTCTCATCTATTAAGCCGACGAAGGGCTTAGTTGCTTCGGTTATCTCTTCTTTTAAATCTTTCGTTTCTTCAGCTTTATTTTGCAGAATCAATTTATCGAATTGTTTTTTCATCAACTCTAACCGATCTTTTTCTTGGGCATGAGCTATTTTCAATTCTTCGGGTGAAAGTAATTTTTGTGGTCTTAAGCAGATACTTCCATCGTTATTTTGGCGCCAAAACATTCCATTGAAGCTTGTAGTAGGTAAAGGAGGGACAAACTGATTTTGAGTTTTTTTATTTATCATATTTTTTAATAATTTTTTTCTCAAAATCTTTTCTGATAAGTTCTTTTAAAAAATAATTAATGTTGGTTCACTATTTTTTCTAATTCTTCCTTATATTCGTAAACAGGAGTAAAGGAAAACAATGGTCGGTATTTGAATATGGGGTCTGCCACAACCAATCTTGAATTGAAAATCCCTTTTATCAGAAATTTATTTGGTTCAAACTTAATGAGGAAAGCAGAACCAGAAGCAGAAGGGATTATACATCTTTCAACAAAATATTTTTTCTTTTTGTCAATCGGGATTTCTATTCCTTTTTGCAGCAAATCGTCATAACTATAAACTCTTTGTTGCTTGATTTCATATTCTTTATAATGCATAGTCCCATCTTCTTGGCAAAATGCGCTTTCCAAAATTACAACGATGAGTCCTTCACTATCTTTGGGTGGTATATCAGATAAAATCGGTTGCGCTTCGAATTCAATTTTTTTTGAAAGGGAAGCCATGCCAATATCAGCCCTATTCCTGTAAGCAGTTTGATTTTCATAAAGAGAGGGGACTTCTATCATGTCTTCAATTATCCTGCTTTTAACTATCATGATTTCTTCTCCGCATTGACAAGAATTTGGCCAAAACGTTGAAATAATTTGAAAGTTTTGTTGAGGAGGAAGCCCATTCAGTACATGCGCTGCGGTTAAAACCAAATCCTCTTTCAGGAGAACACCAGTGCCAATACAACACGGATAAGAAACGAAATTTTGATTTTCATCATTATATCCATTATTTCCGTCCAGATCTTTATAAATGCTTTGGATAATTCCGAGGGGAAGCCCACTAAACGGTTCCCTTTGTTTTTTGTATAAGCAATCGATAAATTTCTCTTCTAATTCATCAAGTAAGTCCTCGTTTTTTTGGAGAAAGTGAATCATTTCAGCAGAGTCAGAGGCTGTTATTCGAGGGAAATGAATTTCACCTGCCTTTTGAAAATATTCCATATCTGATTCGGTGATATTATTTGAGCTGAGATAGTATTTCTGGTTTCTGATCGTGCAAAGTAAACCAAAAATGCGGTAAAAATCGTTTTCTGAACTCAAATCGATTGCTGATTCCATGAGAAAATTTTAAAATGAATCTATTTTTTTTTCTCAAAATTTTTTTTTGATAATTAGATAATATGGGAAAAATTTTAAAAATTTTGTAATTTTGAATTTCTTATATATTTATTACTTATATATTTCATTAATATTACATAAAATATTTTATTTAAAATTTTATCAAATAAAACAAAATTTTTTTTTTTTTTAAAACTAATTTTGCAAAGTTTCTTTGTTGTAATGTTATAAAAATTCATTTTAAATTTTTTTAAAAAAATTTAAGCTTTTTTAAAAAAAACAATTATTTCCCTTTAATTCCAAACAACATATTCGTTAAATTCTCTCTAAAACACCTAAATTTCCTATTTTTAACAGAAATAATGGCTTTCTATATGCCTTCCGATCATTATTCCGCAAAGCTTCTCTATAAGCCTCACCTGCATTCCGGAATGACTCCACTTTCCCCCTCTGCTTCAATAACAACATACTTCGAAAAATTCGAAAAAAACTATCAAAATATTTCAAACAACCGAAATCTCAACAATTTTGTTTCAGAAATCAAAGGAAATTTGCAACAAGCAACTCGCGGAAAAAGTCTAAGCACTTGTTACAAGCCAAAACAATCTCAAACATATAAGATTTATGGTACAGAAATCAAAGAAAGTCAGTTAAATGAGAAATATCAGGAGAAATCTGCTGATCGATACAACATCGATCAATCTGTAGAAAAATATGCTGAGAAATATTTAAAAGATCATAAAGATAATGAATATATCAGTGTTGAGAAGCTGCTTCAGAAGGGAGGTCAAAAAAAAGTAGAGAAGAAAATCATAGAAACCAATGAAGAAAGCATAAAGCCAAAATCCAGCAAATCCTGTTCAACACATCAATTAGCTTCTCAGAAGTTTAATTCCTATGAAGGTTTCCTATCTCCAACCTATAAAGCCACATATCGAGAGAAAAGCCAGACCAATATATGTCCAAATAGTGAGAAAGATAAAAAGTTCTATAACATTTATTCACAAAGTAATTTCACCAAAAGGGATAAAGCCAATAAAATTTCAATTCTTATGAAAAAAATAGAAGGGATCCAGAAGAACTTCAACGACCATCTCTTTTACAAATCCGTGGATTATACCAACAGGATTCCTGAGAATATTGATTTCTTCGAGACTGCCAGCAAAACCCAGCAAATTCTTAAAGAATCCAGAAACAGTGAAAACACTCCAACTCAATCATCTTCCAAGACTCCTAAGACCACTATGTATAAGAAGTCCACTTCTTGCAATGAAGAAAAGAGAGTTTTGAAGTCTAAGACTTTTTTCGAGAAAGAAAACGATTCATTCTTAGAAAAAAGCAAGTTTACAAGAATGAATGATAAGCTTTATAGTCAGATCATTGATAAAAGATTGGATGCTCAGGAAAAGGAAAAGAAGGAGACCACTGTCTATAAACAAATGCCTTCTACTAAATTCGCTTTATGTATGAATCAAGACACTCCTTCTCAGCCTTGCACTGCAATAGAAACTAATAAATCTGATAGAATAAAAGGTGTTTCTAGCCCAAATTCATTTACTTATTTAAATATCCCAACCAAATTTGATAAAAGCTCACTAAAAGCACTCAAAACTCAAGCCAAAAACACAAAAAATTGCATCAGAATCATGACCATTAACAGTGATTTTTCCATTGAAGACTTCCAAATTGGAAAATGCTTGGGGAAAGGCAGGTTCGGCAGTGTTTTTTTGGCTAAAGATAAGAAGAGTGATAGTTTGGTGGCCTTGAAAGTGGTTAAGAAGAAAACAATCAAGGATAGCAAAATGGCTAATCAAATAAAAAACGAACTCAAAATCCAATCCTGCTTATCTCATCCAAATGTTCTCCGTCTTTATGGTTTTTTCCAGGATGAAGAGCAATTTTATCTAATTTTAGAGTACGCTCCACATGGAGAACTATATAAAAAGATGAAAAAACAGGTAATTTTTTATATTAAACAATCAAATGTCTTCTCAATTTTTTATTAGCCACAAAAAAGATTTGAAGAAAATTTAGCTGCGAAATACATAAAGCAAGTTCTTGAAGCAGTGCTTTATCTGCATAGTATCAACGTGATCCATCGAGACATTAAACCTGAAAACATTCTCATCTCTTTTGTACTTTTCTTCAATTGTTATCTTCATTCCATTAAATCATCTAAAGGATGTGCTGAAACTCAGTGATTTTGGCTGGGCCACTTACTCCCCTTCCAGCAAACGCCAAACCTTTTGCGGAACTTTGGATTACGTTTCTCCTGAAATTGTAGGAGGAAATGAATATTCAGAAAAAGTGGACGTTTGGAGCTTAGGCATTCTTTGTTATGAGCTTTGTGCAGGTTAATTTTCTTATGAGAATTATGAGTTTTATTATAACAGGAAAACCACCTTTTGAAAAACCGAGCAATGCCGAGACTTTCAATAGCATCCTTGCGGTATCTTTAATAATAATAGAAGGCTCTTTTATATCGCTTATTATTTAGGGAAAATATCAAAATCCAGAATTTTTCTCAGAGGAAATTAAAGATTTCCTAAAGAAAATATTAATCCGAGAGCAGGATAAAAGACCCAATCTCAATGAACTGCTTGAACATCCATGGATTGCTAGGAATTCAATTGAGAAAAAAGAAGAAAAAAATTTGTATTTTAACAAATTGAAATTACTTTAATTCTTCGTTAATCATTAATAAAAAACATTAATTTAAAAGTTCGTTTATATAAGAAAGAAAATTTTATTTATAAACATTTTTTAAAAAAATTCATTCTTTTTTCAAAAAAAATAATCAATTATTATTATCATTCCAACTTGCAATTCCATCATTTTTAGAAGAAAAAAAACAGCTCTTTTGTTATTATAAGAAAAAAAAATTTTTAATTAATTAAGAAAAAATTAAATAAGTTATTAATTTTTATGAGCAGCTTAAAGCCGAAAAAGGAAAAAACAATGAGGTTAAAAAGCCAATTTTCTTTAAAGGAAGTTGTGGCTTATTTGAAAGCGAATCCCCTACTCTTGACTAATGAGAAAAATAACTATTCTGCCGAAAAGTAAAAATGTTTCCTATTTAAAGTCTATGTGATATTTATAAAGATTGATGATGCTTTTAGACAATGAAAAGTTGGCAGCCTTAGAAGATGAATTCAATGAGCATCAAAACGGTATCGAGCTCCCAAATTTTATCTGGTTGATGAAAAGTGCTATCACTCATCCAGAAGATGATAAATATGACTTAGTTAACGGATTAATCAAGTTGTTCCAAGACATTGATATTAATGGGGATCGTCATATGGAATGGTCAGAATTCACACAATATATCATTGATGCAGTGATTGGAGAAAAAGATACCAAATTTTTCGATGGTTTGATAAAAAACAAATTTTTTTCACCTATATGCAATTTTAGTGCGATTTGAGAAGGATCGAGAATTCACAGAAAATGAAATTTTGGATAAAGCATATTCAAGGAAAACAAAAAGATACGTCCAAAGCAAACTTTTCGATAATACGTTGCATTCAGCTACCATAAAGAAAATGATTTATTGCCCCAATACAGATCTGGTATTAGTGTTGGAGCAAAATTCAAAACGGTTGAAATTTTACACCCCAGAATGTGTAGTTAAAGACAATTTATCATTACCAGTCGATGATAAATTGCAAAAAGCATTTATTTTGGATTTTTGTTTCGCCGAAAGTCTAAACATAGTAAAAAAACTCAAAAAAATAATCATAAAATCTAATTAATTTCCAAGATTGCCTGTATTTCAAGTGATAGGCAGCTTTTCTTTTGGGAAAACGGTTTCAATCATCGAATTTTAAAAACCTTCAAAACTGATGTTCTCCAAACGGGCATATGGTATTTGGAACAGCATTCCAAATGGCTTACTGCTGGAGCCGATAACAATTTGAGAATGTGGACTTGGAGTACACATGATGAAATCATTGGTGAGTCAACTTTCCATACCCCATTTAATCAAGAGCATATTAAGCAAATCACAGAAATCATTGAAATCACAGTCCCGAAGATGATCGCTAGTTGTTCTTTGGATGGCAAAATTAAATTATGGGAAATTGCAGAAAAAGCCTTTTTATCAGATTTGAAGGATCCTTCACCTCATTCAAAACATCTAAGGGGGATTCGAGGAGCCACTTATTCGTATGAATATGGAGGAAATTTGCTTACTTATGGGTTTGAAAACTACATTAATGTGTGGTGTCCGGAGATTTCAAAAACGAGATCATTTATTGGGAAATTAGAGGGACATTCATCAATTATTGTATCCTGCAAGTTCATACCTTATTCTCCAAATGTGATTTCAATCGATGACAAAACAAACATCAGAATTTGGGATATCAGAACATTGAGCACAATACAAGTTTTAGCTTCCGAACAGTAAATATTTAATATTTTATAAGTTTTTTTAAAAAAATATAGAGGGGCTGCCTTGGTCGCGGATGTTGCGATAATCACTAAACATGATAAGTTTGTTTTAGGAGGAAAACGGTTGATCTTTTATGATAATTCAGCCGTATCGAAAAGCATTAAAAATTTCAATGAAGACATCTATGCAGTTGCTATTGATTATAACAGTTATTACAATACTTTTTCTATTTTGACTAAGTAAATTTTCATTAAATTATTCAAAAATCCTCTTAATTTTGGTTTTTAATTTAGAATCGATTTAAGAGTTTATGATGCATTGACGGGAAAATTAAAAAAGGTCTTTAATGATTTGCATGATGAGAAAATTATAGTAGATCTCACCACTTTTTGTTTCGGAGCCAACGAGCGTAAATTTTACATAGCAGATAATGGAGGTTTTATGAGAGTTTATAACATGAAAAACGGTGAGTTCATGAAAAAAGTAAACCTCACCACGGAAATCGAAGGTCCGGAGTTCGCGAACAAGCATTCTCATATAAAGAAGAAAGAAAATAATGAAGTCTCTACATTGATATACTTACGTGAAGAAAGACTTTTGATCAGTGCATCCTGGGATTCAACAATTCGGATCTATGATGAAAGTGAGCCAGAGGAAAGCGTTTTATTACGAGTTTTCAGTGGAGGTCATCTTGAATCAGAAATTCTGGCTTTGGCTTATTCCAGTCATTTATCTTTGCTTGCAAGTGGATCGAGTAATGGGATAATAGCGATTTGGGATCTTGAAACTGGAAAAATGGAAACCTTATTATTGGGACATAAAAATGATATCAATGCCTTAGAATTTGCTGATCCTTTCCCTTTGCTAATTAGTGGATCGAATGAGGGGATTATTTGTGTGTGGGGTGTCCGGCCAATCATTCAGAAATTTAAATATGTTTGTTTGGTCAGAATTGTGAATAGTGTTTGGGAGAAAAACGAGGAAAAACATATAAGTGTTACAGGACTAGCATGTCAGACAGATATAGGGCTTGGAGTTGCGAGGAGCAAGCAAATAACCAAATATTTTCCTGAATCTAATTTACTTGAGACTAATGAAGATAATTCATTAAGAAAAGTTTCCATCTCTCAGGGGAAAAAGAAAAAAGAAAAAGGTAAAAAAATTAAAGGCGATGAAGAAAACATATCTAGTGATACTCTGCTTGATTTTTATGAGAATTCAGAAGATTGGGATCAATATTTCAAACAAGATGAATTGGATTTGCCTTTGACAAAGAGAAGATGTTACATATTAGGTGGGGATGTGAAAGGAAGTATGTTTTTGCTAAACCTCACTGAATTCTTAAAAAAAAGAGGAATCATTGAATGTGACAAATACAAAAAAGCGCAAACGTATCAATTAAGAAGGAAGGATCTCATCAATGCTACAAAGCAGGTCGAAGTCATTATGCAAAATGATTCCCAACAAAACGAAAAAAACTCAAAAAAAAAAGAAATCCCAAAAGTCCATGCATTCAATACACTCCTTTATAATAAATGGGAGGCACATACAAACCAAGTCAATAAAATAACCAAAATAAAGGATCCTGTATCCTTTATAAGCTGCTCCATCGATAAACATGTGAAAATTTGGTCTTTGGAGGGAGAAATTTTAGGGGATATCAACCTGGTGAAATTAGGAAATAACTATTGGAGGTTTCCTTTTGATTGGGTCAAGAACAAATTATCAGAAATCGATGATGTTTTTGACTCATTGGAGAAAATTGAAAAGGAAAGATTGAGTGACCCGCAAAAAAATGACATCAAAACCAATTTTTTAGTGAATAAATATTTGAGTGATTGTCCGGAATTTTTCAATCAGAAAAACCAAGAACCGACAAATGTAATTGTCAGTGCCCCTCATAGTGAAAAGGAAAAAAATTTAAATGAGGTGTTATCTGCAAATAAGAATGCAATCATTACAAAGTCCAGCATCATTAATAATAGCATAAGTCAGAACCAGCCTTTTGAGAAGATTCCTGAAGAAAAAACCAAAAGGAAAATAAACTCGGAAACTGAAAACATTGAGAAAGAAATGTTTGAAAAAGAAAAAAAAGGTAATTTTACTATTTTTCTTATCTTTTTAAAATCATAAATTCTAGAATCGTTCGAATTAAAAATGAACAAATATAATAAAGCTCTTTTTGAGAAACTCCTCATATTTGATGAAAAAAATAACAAAGAACTGAAAAGAAAATCCTCAAAAACTGCGATGCTTGATGAAAATAAGAAACCATTGACGCCTTTTATTACCAGTGGCTTGCAAACTAAGGTGTTAGATAAATCTGGTTTTATTGTTCCAAAATCTGCAACTATTTCTCAAAAAATTATAGGTTAATGTTATTATCGAGTCAGAATAATAAAATTCAATTAATTTTGATTTTTAGTAAATTCGATGAAATCAAAAGAAAACAAGGATATGATTTTAAAAGATTTTCAGGCCAACACCTTTTCCAATTTCAAGGATTTAGCCAAGAAAAGAAAGAATTTCCAAAAAACAAAAGAAAGAGATTTATTTCTTTACTTTTCAGCCAACAGTTTTTTTAAAAATAACCATTATGTTAATACATTAGTTAATGGAAGAATGATGTCTGCCCAAAAGTAAAAATTCAATGAACAAAATAAAGAAATCATTTTTAATTAATTTAGAAATATTCCTCCTTTGGACATTCGTTTGAGAGAAGGTGAATGCTTGAGAACATTGAAGTTGGCAACGATTGCTCAATTTGATAAATTTGAGTCAGAGTCACAAAATATTCTTTGTTGTGATGACAATGAACTGTTAAGAAAAAAAAAGAAATTTTATAGAGAATTACAAAATTCAGGAAAATTAATTTGGGGTCAACAATATCAAAATAAAAATGAGAAGGAAGGGACAGGAGGATCAGAAAACCCAAATGAAAGTAGTTCGAAAAAGAAATCCGTTAGAAATCAAAGCGAGGAAACAGAAAATCAGAAAATAAAAGTTATTGCCAGTAGAACTTTCCTGCACAACCCTCATTTGAACAAGCATAAATTGTTAAAGACAAAAAATAAAATATACGTTCTTAATAATTAATAAATTCCGAACTATTAAAAAAAATATAGAAAATCATTTCTTTGTTTTCTTTAGATTTTTTAACAAATTTATTGTTTCATTTAGAACCTACTTTTTTTTCAGGACTTTTTCATATAAAAATATTGGTCGATTTTGAGAGAAGCTTTCAGAAATTCCTGTCTGAAAATAAATAAAAACTTGGGGACGACCACAACATAAAAAAAAAATATTTAAATAAAAAAATTATTCAAATTTATTAATTAAACGGTTAATTTTTTTTTTTTCAAATTTAGATTTTAAAAAAACCAAAACTCCCTCATGAAAGAATACGTAAAAAAAAATTATGCTTGCTTAACAATCATTTTTGTTTAGCGAGAACTCGTTGAAGAAAAAGAAAAAAACAAGAACTCCAAAGACCAAAAAGGTAAATCTTATTCGCCTTCATCCCAAATAACATTTGTTTTTAGCATCTTTTTCTATCGTGATCAATAAATCCCAAAAAAATGGTAACTATTTTTCTATATTCAATCATTTTTAAAGATTATTTACCCAAGAGCCCAGCACCAGGGTTGAGAGAGCAGATATTTTTGCTTCAGCATCGATTAACAACCCTAGCATCTCACATCAAGATGACGAATCTCCCCAGAAAAGCAGCTTCCATTTGGAAAATTCAAAAAACCTTGAGTTTTTTTGTTTTTTTTTTAAATAAAATAATTATTTTTCCTAGGCCAAACACATATAAGATGGAGGCAAAGGAGAAATCAGCCAAAATCCAGATTGCTTCACTTTTGCGATCTAAAATGTACATTAATTAGCTTGTTTTTGTATTTTAACCAATTTCTTTCATAAAAAAAAACATCTTTAGTCATAAATTCGTCAAAAAACAGCTAACCTATTCCAATGCTTTTTTCGCAAGTAAAAAACCTCTAATTGATTTATTTTATATGTTTTCCTAATAATAAAAAGAATACTCCTTGAACAGACTTTCAATAAGTGACATTGTTTCAATTAAAATAGAAGATTATAAAGCCTACATCGATGACCCGAGTGAAAAAGAAGGAAAAGTTGGGAAACCCATTAAAAAAATACAGAATTTTCTTGATTGGTACCTTGGTAAAAACATTTCCGACATCTTATCAAATCAAATGTTCCATGAATGTTTCTTCATCCTTGAGCGACTCAAATTTTCTCCAGATATGACAAAACTTGCCTACGCGACTTTCGACCATTCAATTCGAATCGACACATTAAAAAGCGATGGCAATTTTGAGCAAAATGATTTAGTTTTCAAATACCATACGAAAAAAATCATCAAAATAGATTTTTCTAATGACGGCACCAAATTAGTCACATTAGGACTGGATAAATGTCTTGTATTTTGGGATATAAATGCCCAAACTTTCCTTTTTAAAATTAAACCAGAGAATGAGAATTTCCATTCCTTTCGATTTGCACATAGTGACAAATATTTTGCTACTGGAACAGATGATAGTTTGCTAATGATCTGGACGATAATAGACGATGGCAAGAAGAGTTTGTTAAAGCATTTGTTTCAGGATCATAAAAAAACCGTAACAACTTTGGATTTTTCAAGGGAAGACCAATATTTATGCAGTGGTAGTGAGGATAAAACGATAATGATGCATGATGTCGAATCTGGAGAGCTTTTGCATTGCTTTAAGGAGCATTATGACACAGTGACCAGTGTGAGATTTTCCCCCAATAACAATACATTTGTTTCAGGGAGTCGAGATAAGAAGATGATTTTGTGGAACGCAGATGAAAAATGCAAGATCAAAAATTTCAAGAACCGTCCTGAAGAAATTGCTCAAATCAGATATTCCCCTGATGGTTCTCAAATTTATTCAGTTGATAACGAGTGCAATATTTTTGTGTTTGACACAGAAGGAAATGTGAAGCTTGGTCCTTTGAAAGAACACGACAAAAATATTGAAACCTTAGGTTTTATAAAAGGAAAAGATGGGAAAGATGCTTTCGTGACTGCAAGTCGAGATAAATTCATAGTGAAATGGGATACACAAACCGGAAAAATTTTAAAGAAACCTTTGAGCAAATACCCAATGGATAAGAATTACTCGCATTCATTCATTTCATATGACTCTCAAAAAATCATCACTATGTCGAACCCTCCTCCCATTTATAATAATACTATGATTACGCGATGGAAGGCAGGATCTGGGATCCCTGAAGAAAAAATGGAATATCAGAACATAATTTTCACAATGATGACTTTTTCAACAAATTCAGAAAGTTTTGCTGGAGTCACAAAGGATTCTCGCATTTTTCTTTGGAAAGTATCCAATATCAAAGCTCCGTTTTATGTCATAGAATTGCCCAAGGAGCTTGATATCACCTCAATGGCATATTATGTTGATAGGGACACAGAATTTTTAGCAGCAGGTTCAAGTGATAAGCAATTAAATTTATGGGATACCGCTAAAAAAAAACTAATTTGTGATGAAAAAGAGGGTCATGAAGCTGCTATATCCCTTATTAAATTTTCGTTTGATGGCCTAAGAGTGGCAACATACAGTCATGATTACTTGAACACAATCGCTATATGGAATCCAACAGATGGAGTCAGATTATTCGGGTTGATGGAGCATGGCAAATTCGAGATCACATCAATAAAATTTTCTCCAGATTCTTCAAAAATGGCCTGCGGAAATAAACTAGGCACTGTGTACATATATACTGCATCGACTACGACCTCCTCCAAATGGAAACTTTTTCCTAAGATTTTAGACATGATGCGTGGACCAATAACTGACCTATCTTTTTCTAAATATAACTCGAAAATCGCAACTGCCTGCCAAAAAGGTAAAAGCAATGAAATAAGTGTTTGGGACTACACAACTGGTAATTTACAAATAGGTCCATTAGTGGGCCATCATTATGAAATCAGTGCAATGTGCTTCAGTCGTGAAGACTCTGTTCTGACATCTTTCAGTAAAGATTCATTGAAAAGCTGGCGGTTCTTCAATAAAAGCACTGAGAAAATCTACCCTGTTGATTCTAATGATATTCATGATGTCACTTTTGATGGCACCAAGATCTTAGGGAAGGAAAAGGAAAAAAATGAGATTGTGATTTATAATTCAACTGATTTCAGCGCTGAATTCAATAAAATGGAAAACTCTTCGAAAGATTTCAAATTTCTCCATTTTTCTTCGGATGGAGTCTATTGTCTGGGGGGAGATAAGATCACTTTAACGATTTGGGTGACCAGAACAGGGGAAATCAAACAAAAGATCAAAGATATGACCAAATCTTTTGTATGTGGGATTTTTTCAGAGAATGCTGAAACTCTGCTCACAGGAAGTTTTTCAGGATCCATAACACTTTGGAATCTTAACAAAGGAGTGGAAATCTTAACTTTTAATGAAAAACATAAAGGAGAAGTGATTTTACTTAGTTTTTCTCAAGATAACAATTATTGTGCATCTGCGGATATTAGGTATAGGATATTTGTATGGAATATTGAAAAAAAGTCTAAAATATATGAGATGATGGAACATGAAGCTCGAATAATTTCTTTGCAGATGTCCTATGATAGTACTTCAATTTGTTCAATTAGTGATGATATGAATATAAAGTTATGGTCTTTTTTGAATAATGATAATAAGATGAGAGATCTGGAAAAGTCAATTACCAAAAATAAAAAGATCATTTTGTTGAAATTCAATTTTGATTGGAACATGTATTGCATTATTCTGGAAAATCGAAAAAAAATAGAGTTTTATGGAATCAGAGATAAAGTTCCTATAAAATCCCTTGAATTTCA
>Ga0302186_10000807_pt1 | contig 27060 bp, 18 predicted proteins | sample II_Bog_E1_2_FD_198782 | JGI IMG/M metagenome (GOLD analysis project Ga0302186, IMG submission 198782) | Peat permafrost microbial communities from Stordalen Mire near Abisko, Sweden - II_Bog_E1_1 | ecosystem: Environmental > Terrestrial > Soil > Wetlands > Peat | place: Sweden: Abisko... | reverse complement strand
AGAATTCTATATCAAATATGACTTAATTGAGCTGCTTTAAAGGATATCGATAATCATGTTAATCCTTCCATGCAAACATTGCACATTGCAGCTTATTAATGAATATTTACAATGTCTCTCAAACTTAGCTTTTTACATCTTTGATAGCACACATTGCAGAAGAGTACAATGTTATTAATCTCAGCTCGGCAGGTTGTGCAAGTTGGACTCGTCTTGAACCATCCCGCGATGCATATCAGGTGGAACCCATGTCCGCAGCGAGTTTTAACATTCAGTTATTGATTCAAGCAAATGTTGCAAACTTACCAATGGCGGAATTACTCATCAGATTATATATTTTCCCACTTTTTATTATTTACTGAAGGATTCCGATTCATATTAGTTTCAGTAACTCCTACTTAGTTATTGGATGGCTCTTAATTGCAGCAGCGTTTGCGAATGCAGCATATGAGAAGGATAGTGAGTGGAAGACCAAAAAGTAAACCAAAAAACAGTGGGAAAAAAATAATGGTAAAATAATCGAGTGTGCAAGATAATCCATCACTTGAAGGAATATATCCTGAGGAACAACTATCACATGAGGAAAATTCACAGATATCACAGTGATCAAGGCAGGCATAGTAGGACTGAAGAAGTAAAGTGAATGCCAAAAATAAGATCATAAGATTATTACTGAGCAATATAGATGTCTGACTGATCATAATATAAAAGATAAAGAAAAGCTATTTATCTATTATGATGAATTTAATTTAAATAAATGTAAGTGTTCAAACATACCGATTGCTAAAATATGGTTATATATCAAATAAACAAGGATGCACTAATTTTAATTTATTTAAAAGTACATTAATCATTGCATTTGATATTTTTAGTATAATTTTATTAGGTTCATGCAGAAAGAACAGCAATAACATAAATAACTCGAGCTCTTACTATTTTCAAACATTTTGAATTTGCATCTTTTAATTTTATGATCAGAAATAGATATTTGGCATCAGGATCACCATATTTATCATTATATTCATATTGAATATCTGTGTATGTATGTTATAAAAAACAGAAAAAATATCTTTATTATATTTCAGGTGCACTTTTAGTATCGTCAATTTCAAAAATTAAATAAATATTATCCATCCTATATTATAAACTATTAATCATATATGGATATTTTCAAACTCATTTTTCTCATTATCATTCCAGCTTTACTTCTTTTCGCGGCAATTGGAGCATATGATTATGGAATTGATCATCAAGTCTTTGAAGATCATACTCCTATTCAAATGACCTACGACTCTTACGTTCTCAACAAGACCTCATCCTGGCCAGACCGATTTTCCTTTAGAGAAGAGCATGACTACAATGTAGAAAAGCGGAAAATTGCTGGAACTCGAGAAAACTATCTTTAAGTGAAACGAAATAAACAGACCTATCTCATTGAATACGAAGCAGAGATTGATCTTTCACTTATTGAAAGCGTTTAGGAAATCCGCGAAAGAAATGACAAAGCTCAATATCCTGGTAGATATTTTATTGTTCAATACGATAGATTTGTGGAAATTGTGTACTTCGACCATCAGTCTTTGGAAACAGATGAAGGCACTTATGAAGCATAAATTTGCTTAGAGTTACCCCTGGAGTCAGATAGCAATGCACGCTATCACATTGATGAACAGGGAAACATATGGATAGTGACTGAAGCCATGAATAAATTAGTTTTTATTCAGATATATTCTTGTTTACACAGCAAACTCATTCATGAGTTTAGATATGCTCTTTCGAATGATAATTTTATCAATGAAATCAGTAAAGTGGTAAAAAAGGGATAAGGGTGCATGATTGTGGAGGTTATTACCTATGGTCTCATGCGAGTAGAACTTCAAGTTTGCCCTTAGCATTCAGGATAAGTTATTAAATAAATAGGGCATTATGCTGCCAGCTATCTTAATTATAAAGAGGTCACCACCCCAGAATGGCAAGCCTTTGATGGAAACTAACACTCAATTTACAGGTTGGAGTTCAATTAGGTTATAAATCATATTCTTAACATAGTTTCCTTGGGCTAGGAGAAAGCAAAGACCACCAAGTAATCTGCTTAAGAAGGATTAATAAACTTTGATATCATTGCAGTGGATGAGTTAAATGGATACCTATTGAAATTTTCGAGGGACAAAAGAGAAACAGGCATGGTGACTTTGGGAAAATATATGATTGATGCTAAAACTCCTCTTTTCCATGATAATCCTTCCTACGATCCATTTGGCATTCTTGACGTAATTGATCGTGAACAATCATCATAAGAAAATCCATAATTTGAGCATCGTTATTTAGCGCCAGGCACAAATGAGACCAAGAGTGCAATATACAAAGCAGCATATCGTACTTATCCTGATAAGGTTCAGCATTTGGGATTGGGGAACAAGGTAATTATCTTTTGGCCTCAAGATGATCTGAAATAAGATGATTTCCACTTCATCCGTACCCGTGAAGGTGGCATAGTGACTGAGGGGATTAAATTCAAGGGTACTTTTGACAAGATGCCACTTGAGTATGAGTAAGTATTTCAATTGGTTGACAATAAAGCTCAGTAAGTGATGCCAGGGATATTCTAGCTTCATGCAGGCTATGTAAATTTAATGACAAAACTTATAAAAAATAAAAATTCGGATGATTTCTCTCGAGTGGATTTGATAAATACTCTGGGAGGTAAACCAGTATTAAGCCACTACATCTAAGCTAAAAATGGGTTTAGTTTTATCTCAACAATGCTTCTGAACAACGAATGGTGGGTGTTATAGTACAATAAAAATTAACTTACTAGTCAGGCCACAAAATATGAATTATATGTCAACTCATCCAATCCCTCCCAAATATTAAATATAAAACGCTCTTATGGACTCGTGGGAAGTCCTCAGCATTCGGATGGAGAAGATGATTTGGCCACTCTGATGGACGAATACTCTTTCAAAAATAAAAAGGGTTACATATTGTTGAATGTTTACCGTTGTGTTGATGAATATTATTACTTCGAGTTCAGTGACTCTACTGGTAGTGATTATGGCGTGGCTCGCATCCATTTCAAAAATCTCAGCAATAGACAAGTAAAGAAAAGTAAAAAATATTCGGGAACATTTGAAAAACACCTACTTGTTTAGGAAAAGCATATGATTCCCGAAAAATTCAGTCGACAGCCTTACGCGGTGGCACTCAAAGGTGTCTCATTGTTTGCCCACTTGCCATAAGTTATTGGAAAAGGTAGGAAAGATTCTTGGCATCATTACTGCACAAAGCATTCTAATTTTCATCGACTATAAAAATCAGGAAAATATTATCTTTTCCCAATGCAGTTTTACGCTAAGGGAAGCTACGGTTGTAAATATGGTTCAGATTAACCTTATTCTGATACAATATTTGGATTTAACATGCGAAATCTTATTAGCAAAGCTAAGTTACAATTATTTGAAAAGGTTGAACTACGTCGTTAAATTGTCTATAAAATAATGTGTTGGCTACCTATATACTTGACTTTTCTAGGAATATTGTATCTAATAAATGCTTTCTGCAGCAGAAAAGAGGTGCCAACAGAGAACAAGAAAAAAAATTGATTAACACTCAAAATATCTAAAATTATTATATTGATTAATCACACTTTTATTTACTCTACGCAGTTAACCATTTTTTAAATGATAAGCAAGCATGCGAACGTATTAAATTTTAATGATGTGAATTATAATTTCAATTTTTGCTGATATTGTCTTCTTACAGATTAAGTTGGATGATCATCATATAGCATAAAATAAATATTTCATTTCATCTCAACAAGAATATTTTTTAATTTTAAAAATACTAATAATGTTATATAATAGAGCATGAGTAAGAGAGTTTATCTGCTCACATTCATGGGATACGTATCACTGCATGCTCTCAGGACAATTTACTCCTACTCCAAACCCTATTTCCAAAAGGAGTATGAATTACCTAAAATGTACCTTGCAATCTTGGATTCTTCCATATACATTTTCCTCGGTATAGGCTTTTTGATACGCAGTCCAATTGTTAGTTAGCACTAACTAAAGTAAAATTTCATTGTCACATCAATCTTATCTTGTCTCTGCTATGCTTTATTCCCCTTTCTCGCAGCTATACATTTCTTGGATTCAAGTAACATCTAAATTTTGCTGCTTTTACTCATGATGGGCTATGGATATTTTCAACTAAACTTTTGGCCAACTATTCTGTATATATTTAAAGATTATTTCCGCAACGAGGAGGATGGTTGCCTCATTGGATTTTGGTCCTCAGCAGGAGATTTTGGAAATATTTTTGGATTTTTATTTTCTTCTCTACTGCTACTGCAATTTGGACTTCCTTGGTAGACTCCTCTTCTCATTTTCTCAACTATTCTCCTTTTGATGTCTGTAGCTATCTATTTCTTTGCTAACCGTAAGAGCTAATAGTAAAGATAGAATTAATTCTATGCTGGAGCCAGAAGCAGCAACAGAATACCGAGTGTAAATGCTATCAGTTGGTCTTAGTATTGGTAATTTATTAAAAAATCAGTATTCTAAATCAAAACCGCTTTATTTTTATTGTCTTTTTGTCTCTTTAAGGCCATGCTTTACACTTTCTTATTGTGGCTACCAACTTATTTAGATAACAAAGGTCGTAAGGACTTATCTGCTCAAATTCCCATGCTGTTCAATTTAGCCACAATCTTTGGATCATTTCTTATGGGTAAGCTATACTAAAAGAATAAAGATTAAGAACACAATCAAATGGCACCTCAGTTAGTTCTTGCAACCGCGGGGCTGGTCGTTATAGCTGGGCTTATTATCATTAATTTAACTAATTTTGAACCTGTTCAGTTTAGGATAGTGGTCATGGTTGAGGGATTTGCTATTGGAGGTGTTTTTAATATTTTATGTTGTAACTAAACAATTAGAATAGCAGGAGAAGACCCCCAATATCTAGATCTGGTCACTTCCTTTTCTATGGGAGTCGGGAATTTTTCTGTGGGTTTGGTAGAATTGATGGTTGGATTATCATTGGGATAGTAATAGGAGAGAGATGGCTCTAGTTCAGGATATGATAACGTGTTCAAAGTGCAGTTAGTAGTGGCCATAATCGCGGCAGTGTTGCTGATAATCAGAGCTAATCTAATCTTTCGAGACGAAGTGCAGCCTCGACAAAAGGAAATTGAATTAAAGAATCTTTTGAAATAATGAATAGATCTAAATGATAAATATAGATTTATAAGTTTTGATAAGTTTTATTTTATAAAAATAAACTCAATAAATCGAAGCAGTTATTTTAGACCACTGCTCGAAATCAAGAGTCATTAAACTGATATTTGAGTCAAGCAATCTCAAAAGTTCATCGCTGAATATAATAACTGAAATCGTATTTGATTTTGCAAATAATAATTCTGATAAACGCATTTAATACTTCTTTAGATTTTATTTTTGAATTGTTGTCCGAACCAAATTAGCTTTGAATTATCAGCTAAAGTCATAGAAGAAATATTTTTATTTTTACAAAATTAGGTTTGACTCCACTCTACTCCTTAAATTCGATAAAAATTACTCAAAGTTTAACCAATTGTAGAGTTTCATCCAGATTTCATCTTAGGATGACGGATCATATCATTTACGACAAATTTGTTGACTGGGGTGTGGTATTTGAGGACACAGTGGGTCCTATTTTGCAAATGACGTCATATGAAAAGTTAAAAACAATCACTCTGGCCTGGATTTGGACAGGCTGCCCCTCACCAGTATGTAGAAGGACACCCCCACTGCCAAGGCTGTCCTTTTCCAATTTTGGCTGTGCTTCCTGGCCAAGCAAGCTGTGATAGCAGCCATCACTAAAGAGAATATGAAAGCCAAAGTCTTAACGCTCCGAGTATTCACCTGCTTGTCCTCCTGAGTCTAAATTTAGTCAAGGGAGCTATCTAAAGCAGCTGTGGGGAGAGTTTAGGCTTGACTTTTTTCCAAATTAGATGAACTCATTTATTATTATTCGTTATTAAAGAACATTGATATAAAATCTTGACCTGTCAACTGACATAAGTCGACAATTGCTTGACGAGACAATCATTATTCTCATGAAAGTTTAGATGACGGTTTGATGATCATCTTTTTTCTTAAAAAAGTAGAAATTAAGTGGGAAAAAATTGAAAACGTTAATCCCTATAAGAAAATTTGACTTTTCATAAAAGCCAGTTTTGATCAAATAAAAAGTGTATTTTACTTGACAAATTTATAAATATTAATCCTTCGAAGTTGTTGGATTTATTGATATCAATATTTGATGAATCAGGTTGGATTTCATTTTAATAGTCACTCTATAATAATAAAATGTCATCGAAAGCTCAGGAAATTCTTTTAAACTTAAATAGTCAGGTACAACATATTCCCAATCAATAAATTGCCAATATCTCCCATCAGCCAGATAATAATAATATCCCTTCTTAAAAATAGCGCTCCATTACCATCAATAAATCAGATCTAACCTCTTAAATTGTTGGGAAATCAAGTTTAGCTTCAAAGTCGTATCCGTTTTAGTCTGAAATGAAATATGAAGATGGACCTGAGTGTCCTTAATACTTAACTGAGATGTTGGCTGGACAAATTGGAAGTTTAGTAACATCTCATATATCAGAAGTAGCAGTTACTAAATATAGGCAGTTGAATCTACTATAAGGTTACGTGAAAAGAATACTTATGACAGTTTTACAAAAGGGAGCAACGAATATTTGCAGTTGTTGGTCGATCAAACTCATAAAAGAGATGAAGATAATTACAGTGTACAAATAAAATAACATAGGCAGTCACTAATCTCATGTCAGCACGGGAAAATAAAATAACAGCCGATCTTTAGTATGGCAGTATGCTCATTCACCACGATGTAGTCACTCAATTTATTCAGCGCAATTTAATTAACAAAAAGCAATTGCAGTTATTGGAACAATTAGACCATGTCCGCATGATTAAAATAAAAGATGGCCAACTCAGATCCAAGTTAGATATTTTGAATCATAAAATGGAAAAATTTGATATTATTTAAAGCTGGAATGGAACTACGGCGGCTGAAAAGAAAATTGAAGAGGAAATACAGAAAAAGATTGTGGAGAGTATGGATGCAGGCAATTTTTCAATGGATTCGGAAAAGACAAAGATTGCGAGAGATTATGTTAAGTACATGCAACAGCAGAGGAAATCGTTTTAACAGAGGAGAAAGGAAAGACAATCAAGATATGAAGAGCATGAGAAAGAAAGATAGACTGAGCTTAAAGAAGCATAAGAAATGAGGGACCTCGCAAAAAAACAGGAAATACTACAAAGGATTGAGCAGCATCGTCGTAAAAGAGACGAGGAATAGAAGTAAATTGAGACCAAGTAGGCTTCAGTGCAAAGCTTCTTGGCTTAGTATCATAAAAAGTACCCCCTCTTCAAGTTAAAAGAAAAATAATTTGACGAGAAGATCATGAAACCTCTGGAGAAATATCGAGAGTAGAAATTGAATTAAATTCGAGATTACCGCAAATCGGTAAGTTTAAGTGAAATCAAATCTCATTAAGAAAAATATTTAGGAAAATTAGCTATAGAAAAGCAAAAGCGGGATGAGTAACTAAAATTAATTATGAAGGCAAGAAAAGCTGAGGACTTGTCACATCCTTATTATAAGGGATTAGCGAGCAAAAGGGTATTAGAGATGACAAAAGAAGAAAGTCATCGAAGTTATTCTCTTAGGGAGGCTAATAAGCTGAAAGTGGTGAAAATGAAGGAGTATGGAGAAGTCATCCACAAAAAATATAAGCCAGAAGTGGATTAGGACAAACGTAAGTAGCTGGAAAAGGCCATATAGATAGAGATGATGCGTAAAAAGCGCATGAAAAAGATTTATAAGCAAGTTGTGGATTAAACTACTCAATAAGTTCGTTTGGTGCCTTTTTTCGAATAGATTCCTCAAAAAAATTTATATTTTGAGGGGAACCGCTTTCTGGAGGAGTCAAAGAAAATGATTAAGCGCAAGCAAAAAATGAATGCCACTGAAGAAATTATTGCACAAGAAAGCAAGGAATAAGTAGGCAAACTGAATATCTTGAGAAGTTCACGTGCTGATAGCGAAAAGAAGAGTAAAAGTGTTTGGGAACTTAGAGCCAAACAACTTGAACAAATTACTTTAGGAGAGGTGGTTGATGCCAAAAATTTTGAAAATATAAAGAAGAATATATAAAATTTAGATAACAAAGCTGCTATAAAAGAGGACTTAATGCAAAGAATAGACCTGAGTATGGAATAGCACATAAAAGAGAAGGGAATGCTCGATAATTACTACTTGGAGTCAATCAAGCAAAAGATGAAACTCCTCTAATGAAGAATAATAACAAAATTGATAAGTTATTAAAATCCCATTTTCCGTTAAGATAAATTATATCTATTTAAAATAACATTCGTAATGGATATCAGTATTGATGAAAAGAAGCCTACAGATTCACCCACTCAGCCTCGCTTAAATCGTTTATCTCTGAAACCATATTTTGGTTAAACTGGTTGACACCGAGAACTATCCATCCATATTTATGTTTTACAAGGAACAACACTTTTGAAAACAACATATCTCGTTTTTTTACTTGAAATTATTTGAGTTACGCCGAAAGCAGCATTATGTCTTATATGCATATGATTTGAATTTGGTTATGATCCGAGGGCCCGACTGGATCTTGATTCCTCTTTTTTGTGAGCTCCATTTTATATATATAAACTAATTATTGCTCACACTTGATCTGCCGATAGTATTTAGCCAGTATCAATTCTTAATACAATTATTTTTATAAATATGCTTCTTTATGAATATTTTAATAGGAATTATTGTTTCTTTTCGCGACTGTTAAATTAGAGATTGATTGTTTTCTAAATAAAGAAACCCTTACCTGGAGTTATCAAGAGCTGATAGATCATGACACACATTCTCATATAATTGATTTTGTTGGGTGATTTTTGTATGGGCATTTTTTTCTATTTTTTTTGACAATTAATGTTGTATTTACTGTTATTATTTGGTCCTTTTACTTAATAAATCTTGAATTTATTTGAACTTCTACTCAGGCTCTTCTTATTCAATAATTTATATTTATATTGATCTGTTTTCTGTTTTAGCAAATATCTTTTAGTTTTATTTTAGTTTTTTCGAGGACCGCAAAGCCAATGTATTCTAAACTGAATCTTCTTCCCTCAATGATCTTTTTTAAGATCCCACTTTCATTAATTAATTATCAATCTCATGGGTTTATATTTTTTAAAACCTATTAGCTTCATGATCTTCAGGCAAAGCAAAAATTTTAGAGAAATCTAGTTTCTTATTTTTTCTTTCTTTTTTGCGGGATTAGACATGAATACTCTTGCTTAATGAGGATTCGTATGATTGTATGGCTGAAAGACAACTGCGAAGATTAGTAATGGGCTCCCAGTTGGCTTAGTTCTGATCATTTCTTTGCCATAAAACCAAGTATTCTAGATTGCCATGTATCCTTCGTTTATTTAGGATCCTGACTTATGTTTGATCTTCAATACTTTCCTCAAGCATGGCACAGAGATAAATGAATATAATAATACTTTCGAGGGAATCTTTAATATATTAAAATGAACTAATACCATTATATTTTCGTTGATAAATATGTAAAAGTGAATTTGTTGGTTTTAATGATTGATATGTAATGTATTTATAGGACTTAAAATTGCAAAAGCTATTATGCTACATCAAAAAGATTACACAGTAATTTGATTCTTGAAAATTAATTTTTCATTATATGCGAGTATTGATGGTTTTTTCTTTGATTTAAACAGTGTTATCTTGACGTTAACAAAATATTCTTAGAGTACTCGAAAATTTGTTTCATATTTATCTCCTTGTTATTATTTACCCTTTGCAGATATTTACATGTATTTTTGCTATTTTTTATATTTGATTTTAATCTAAATCAATAATCAGGTCTTTGTTTTCATTATGCTCGAGAAGTGGCATATCATATAAATTCACTCTTATATTTATCATAATATCAGTATTAGAAAGCAAATCGATGTCATTCTCGTTCATGTTCAAGTTCATCATCATCGGAGACACAGGTAAACAATAGCTGATTTAGGTGTTGGCAAATCTTGTCTTCTCCTTCAGTTTATCGATCACCGCTTTAGGCAGAAACATTAGGTCACCATTGGTGTTTAGTTTGGGGCTAAGATGATTACTATTGGAGAAAAAACAATTAAGCTGCAGATATGGGACACCGTATATATCTTCATTAGATAGGCAGGACAAGAATCCTTCAAGTCAATTACTCGCGGGTACTATCGATCGGCTGCAGGAGCTATTCTAGTCTATGATATAACAAACAGAGAGTCATTCAGCAATGTGGCGAGGTGGCTTGAATAAGCCAAGATAAATGGTAATTCTGAGATGTGCTTTGTTGTGGTTGGCAATAAGTGTGACATGGAGTCTGAGTAATAGTGTTTTAAATCAGAAGAAAAGTCACCTACGAGGAGGGTGCAAAATTTGCAAAAGACAACAACCTTATCTTCCTTGAGGTGTCAGCAAAGACGGCATATCAAGTCGAAGATTCCTTCAAGCGAAATGCAGAACTGCTACTTGATAAAATCTAGAAGGGCGCCATCAACTTATAGAATGAAGTATATCTGGCAATATTTAGCCCCCTGGAATAAAACGAGGCAACGCAGTTGAGACGAAAGTAACGTTAGATGTTAGTAGCGAATCGAACAAGTCATAAAAGAAGAAGTGCTGTTGATATGGTCAAACTACATTCTTCCATATATAACTGTTTATTATAAGATAGAGGTTGCTGTGAATTTTCAATGATGGTATATTTATGAAAGTTTTTGAAAAACGTCTATCTTTTTCGGCTTATGGTTTGCAAAGAAGGAACAAATCAAAGGATGCGATAAGTATTGGTATTTATACATTGAGGATTTAAAATAAAAGATCATATCAATGCAGCCATCATAAGAATCAGGACGGTAGTGAAGATTGTAATGTAAGATTCAGAAAGTATGTTGCCAACTACGGTATTGGACTGATGCGCGGGGGTTGCCATTGCTTACATGACCGTTATAAGCAGGAGTACTACGATTAAGAGAGTTCTATTCATTTAAATAAAACAAATAATATCTTAACATCCTTCTTGAACTTAATTGGTGTTTGTTATTTTTCAACAAAGGCCATCATAAAGAATAATAAATTGATTTTAGTATTTTAGGCAACAATTAAAAATCATTTCTTGTGATAAATAAACGATGGTTTTATTCAAATATTGCAGTTTTACCATGAAATGAGTAATTATTAATTTAGTAATATTTTATTGAATAGGAATGAATTGCACCACTTAAGGATACAGAATAGCAAAAATAGATATTTCAACATCTTTCTTTTTATCACAAAGCGCCCCATGCCCTTAGCAAAGATAATATGAATAAGCATATCTTAAAAGATCGTCTAAGAAACGGCTTAGTCAAACTTACAAAAAATGTCTTTTTAAGATGCAAGAAAGAAAGAGCTCACCCCATGCTATCGCTAATGACTAGTTCTCTTTCGATAACCAATAACAACTACATGTAAAGCGAAAAGAATCCTTAAATTCGAATCTGGAAATTATTAAGAGACGATCTCTGCAGATGAATCCTGGCATTTTTATGGTGAAACAAAAAAATAAGACCAAGATACAAACTATTAAAATAGATTCAATTTCCCAAAAAAATATACTCAAAGAAAGTTAACCCATAGCTACCAATTATCTAACAAAAAGTCTTTCGCAAAGATCAGAAAAAAAGCAGAAATATAGCGTATATCCTACAACGCCTTCTAATGTAAAAGTGATTGCTGATATCTTCATAAAACACGTTAGCCACTCTAAATAACGGCAAGAGACTTCTAATACTTTAAATCAATAAATTGAAAACAATCTTCAAAATTCAGCTATCAACCCATACACAAATGAACTTTATCTGCATAGCCGGAATCAAAAAATAGATGAGATGAGAAAAATGAAGAATAGAAGAAAAATTCATCATAAAAACAGCATGTATATTCCTTAATACTTTAGAGTGGAGTCCTATAAAGTTATAACCATGAAATTAAGTAATCCCTTAGAGAAGTATAGCAGAAAATTAACTTATGATGATTGTTTGGTGCCTGAGAATGATATCGATTGTAATTAAGAGAAAATATTCAAGAATAATTTCAAATAAGATGTTACATAAGTTGATGTTTGTAAAGGTAATAGGCACCGAAGGACCATCACTGGAAACTATAATTCTCGTCTTAAGAGTAATCGCCCACTCACTTCAAAAGTCTATCATGATTACAAAGATGCCTGGGCAGAAGACTAACCTGCCCCTTGGCCAGCTGAAATTAATGCGAACTAATCCTTGGATATAATTGACAAATATCAGTGAAATTTTTATCCTGTTGATAAATAAATAAAATAATTAATCCAAACCGATAATGATGACGGCTGTTTTCCATATTCACGTAAAATGATTGCCTTTTAATAATATCTCGCATTATTGTTAATGTTTTAAATTTTGGAGTTTGGATTATTTTATTCTTTGTTGATTTGATATTGGAATAGGGCATGTTTATGGATAAAAATGTTAACACTTAAAAAATATTAAAATAACAGGACAAACAATATATATTTAAGTCAATTCCTCCACTAACATCATAGTTAAATATCTGTAAAATGACGGGACACTATTGATTTGATTTCAATTGTATCAACTATTTTCGGAAAACCGTTTATCAAATCTGCATTTACAAGCTGCCTCAGCTTCTGGGAACTCTTTAATACATTGACATCAAACTTTGAACAAAATTACGGCAATTGAATTCCGCTTTTTAGCTAGTTTGGAAGATTAACCAATATAATAATAAGTTTTTACTAACACTTATTAAAGAACATCAAATGAACGAAAGAAGAATCTGGAAATAAGAAGTACAAACATATTCTAACTTAGGAAGACAGGATTTTAAAAAATATATATGAAGACCAAGGAATTAAAAAATGGAGCAAAATTTCAAAGATTATGGCAACTGTTTATGGTATTGAAGAACGGGATGGGAAACAATGTCGGGACCGTTATCATAACCATTTAAAAGGAGGAATCAATAAGGATAAGTGGACCATTTAGGAATAAAATTTGTTGATAAAGTTGCATGATGAATATGGAAACAAATGGGCCCTAATATCTCGGCAAATTTCAGGGAGGTATCATTACATTTATTCAGAACTGAGAGTTTTGTTAAAAACATGCTCTTTTCCAAGCTCAGAAGGGCAATTCGAGAACTCAACCAGTTTAGTTATATGTTTTATCGAAGATAATTGAAATAAATTAAAATTCCTTTTATATATAAACTAGTATAATTTACTGAAAGTGTTCTAAAGAAAAAGAAAAATGATAGGAATCAATAAGATATGGTTGCATTAAGTAAAATAAGCCTTATTCAGAACTCAAGCATGAAATATTGACCGCGTCTTTTGATTTCAATCACTAATTAGGGAATTAAGAAGTACTGAGACTTAAAACTTTGGTCGAAAGCATTAATTCTTTCAAGAAAATAAATCTACAATTCAGAGGGTGCAATGGTGCTCACAAGTATAAACTAAAATCAATTCCAATTAAATCTAAAAATCATGAGAATTCGAGTGAGAGAGAAAAATAAGAGATAATAGAAAACTCAGATTAGGATTTTATCATTGATTTTCCTCAGGCTCTTGATTTATCAACTACTTTTACCACCGAAGTTCAATCTAGCGTCAATTTAGTGTTCATGGACAACTTATAAAGCAATCTATCTTTACTGTACGAAAACAATGAACTCTAGTATCCGATAATGCTATAAAATTTTGATCCATGTTGGACTCCTCATCTTCAAGGGTGTAATGATAATGTTAAAGACTGGACGAGTGGCATTTCATCCTGGAAAACATTCATGGATTATGATTGATTGATTTATATTTCTTCTCTTAACTTTAAATATCTGAAATACTACTCCAATAATTTCTTGATTTGTGAAGGCTGTTTCTGGGTTCAACATCAGGATCTGTTGATATTCATTTAATTAATTTATAAATAGTTGAACCTACATATACGAATATGCGCTTCTATAACTATGCCTCACTATAAATGCAGACTTTTTAAATGATAATTATCAAATCAAATGCCCAGCAGCAGAAGCCGAAGTCGAAGCAAAAGCAAAAGCCCAAGCAATCGTCAGCATACATAGTCAGAAACTCCTCCCAACTAACCCAAGCTATACATCAGCGGACTTCCCCCTGATGTTCAGGATGATGATCTACGACAAGCCTTTGACAAATTTGGAGAAATAACTGATGTCTTTATCAGAAGCAAAGATACTTTTGCTTTTGGGTTTGTTACCTATGCCGACAGTAACTGTGCAAGAAAAGGTTTGGAAAATATGGATGGTCAAAAGGTGAAGGGTAAAAGGATTAAAGTGGCCTATGCTAAACCCAGAGCTCCAAGGGAAGGAGGTGATAATGGAGGAGGCAGAGGCCGAGGTCGGGGTGGCTTTGGCGGCGGTAATGGAGGTGATAGGCCTAAAGGATGCTTTAAGTGCGGTAAAGAGGGTCATTTTGCTCGCTAATGTCCCGGTGGAGGTACAAAATCTTTTAGTATAGACTAAGGTGGAAATTCAGGATCAGGACAAAGGAGTTATGGTGGGGGAAATCGCGATAGCTACGGTGGTAGCAATAATCAAGACAATTACGGAGGCAGCAGACGGGAATATAATTCCAACAACAACGAGTCCAGGAACAATTACGGTAACAGTAGGGGCAAGGAAGCGTCAAAATCAAGATCCAGATCAGGATCTCCTGTCAAGCAAAGAGGAGGAAGGAAGAAAAGTGTTTCAAGATCAGGGTCTGGTTCCCCGCGAAGGAACAGAAGTCCCCCTGCTCGCGAAAACCGAAGCCGTAGCCGAAGCAATGATCGTAAGAGACGAGTTCAAAGAAAGAAGAGTGTTTCACGATCAAGATCAAGATCTTGAGCTGATTGATGGAGATGAAAATTGAAATAAAAAATATAAGGATTATTTAATGAGCAATAGAGTTTGATAAGGAATAATTGCCTCAAATTCTGGCAGTTTTGTGCTTTCATCATAAACAAGTAAATAAAAAACAATAACTGGATAGTGACCTCTTCCTAAATAAAAAACAGTTAGGAAAGATATCTTAAGGTCTGAATTTAACTTTAATATTTGCTGTATTTTCCCAGGCAGTTTCTCTTCCACAATATGGAGAGATATTCTCTAACATAATATTCGATAATATTAATAATTGTCAATAATGAAGCACCAGCAATACCAATCGTTGCAAACGATTCGTAAAGTAGGAAAATTATAGGCAGTTGGTTCGCTTTTCTGCAATGGCCTCTCGAACAAATATTAAAACACACCTCCCAACATACTTAAAGAAATTCTTTCTCAGCAAGAAATTAATAAATTTATCCTCTATGTCGATCAACTCAATTATAAGACCACGCAATACTGGCCCTGCCTATTTGCTTATTGGTGTGGTTATTTATGTGCACCTTTTACTGTTGGTCTTTCTTTGTGCTTACCAAGACTATGTGTGGCTGAAGCATAGGCTGTCCTTATAAAGTAGATTAAAAAGATAAACCAAGATATTCTCGGTCCTAAAAAACTTGAAATGACTTTGGTTAAAAGCTGTTGTAACTCTCATCTGTTAATCGAGGAGGTTGACTTTGCGCAGTTTGATGCCTCGAGTACTGACCTATGAATGATATTTTGTATTTATGTGTTCGAATATGCTTATCAATTATAGAATCAAAATATCAGCACAGTCTATGGGGCTTCTTCATTGGCATCGCTTAAATTATAACCCATGGTATCTGAATCATAATATTCTGGAAATGATTCGTGACTTGTATTGACCATTTATTCAGGGATGGATTCTTACAAATAAATATTTGTACTTCTCCTGTGAGTATTCATTTATAGGTCCTTGTCATTTTATTCTATTTCTGGTAAACGTAAACTGTCTCTATAAACTTCTTGCTGAGAATATACAAGTTAATTTTTTCTTCCTTGATTTTCAGTTTGTAAGGATTTTGTGACATAAAGGCCATTTTTTTATTCGTTTCTCAATAAGCCTAAATTATTTCCACCTATGTTATAATTTTTATACATTTTGATAATGGTTTTAATGAATGAGGTCTTCTCTCTGAAATGTAATTTTGGTGATCATTACTTTTCCTGTTTTCCCAGCTCGTCCTAGATTTGCTGCTTCTGTGAGTCAGTGACTAGCGTGGTATTTGTTAATTTTGAGGATAACTGATTGCTTATTTTGATGTTTATTCACTTCTTAGCTGTATATTATCAGCTAGGGAATACAGGAATAAGGGAATATCAGGAAAAACAGTTGTGGGTTTTGGTATCCTCAAAACATCAGAGTTTAGTTGGCTAAATTAATAGGAAAAATTAAGCTTGCTTCTGTAATTATCCATAATCGATTCATAGATAGTCTCTTCGACTGATTCCACCGCTTACATATTGTTTTGAATATCGTTGCTGAAACCAGTTAGCATCTATACTTCATTTAGCAAAGATGTTCGCATCAGTCTTACCTCTTGCTATAACTCTGTCCGCTGGCTTAGAATTGCATTTAGAGTAATGAATTTCTGAACTTAAATAATGTCCTGTATTTATTGGAAATATCTAATTGTTTATTCCATTAAATTGTTGAAGTGTTCCTCTGAAATTCTGAGAGAATATTCTGCTTTGCTGTCTTTGAAACTCATTTCATTTATTTGATTGGAAAGCTCATCGATAAATTTTTATATTTCTTCCTGACGCCCGCTTATAGATTCATCGATGCCGCAGAGGTTCCTTTTGTTCAAATCTGTATCTTGGTCAAGTTTAACGATAGTGAATCCTTGGCTAGCAAGCATAATAGCGCATTTTTCACAATAGAGCATTTGTTCGTTGTTTTATGAAGAGCGATATATATAGGTAGCTCTCCTTTCTTCATGGTTTAAGCAAATAAGGGCCGAATGGGCAACCTTTCCTTGTTGGGTATCTGTCACTTCCAAATTACTAGTGTTGAAGTTTTCTGACTGATATTTGGTGTTGAATTGTTTCATTGATTATCGTTAAGATTATCGTTATTTATAAAGTGTATAATATAAGAATACTGTTGTTAAACTTTAAATATGAGTTTATTATTAGCTATTCTTAATTAAATTATTTTTCGACCATAATATATTTATGGATTATATCAAACTTTCAAGAGTAGAGTCATTTTGAATTATTGAATTAAAATGATTAAATTCTTAACTAATAATACTGCAACAATAGTCCTTATTTCTATATTTACTGATTCTTATATTGTAATGATTGAAAATACTTATTATTACATTAATTAGAATTATTGTTATAGGATATTATATAAGGAAGTTGGTAGCCTTATATTTATCTAGTATCAAATTCATCATAATAGAGAACAATTGATTTATCAAAAAATGTACAACCATAGTCTTTTTTATTATCAGAAATCAGTATTGCTCAATAATAATTTTATGATCTTACTTTTAGCATTCACTTTACTTCTTCAATCATACTATGCCTGTCCTGATCACTGTGATAGCTGCGCATATTCCGCATGTGATAGTTGTTCTTCAGGATATATTCCTTCAAATGATTCATTAACTTGTGTGACAGATTATTTTATGCCTATTTTCTTCTCTTTATTTTTTGGTCTTCCAGTCTTTATCTTTTTCGCGTTCCTTTGTTACAAATGCTGCAGTAATTCAGAGTCGCCCAATAACTAAGTAGGAGTTACTGAAACTAATATTAATCGGAATCCTTCAGTAAACAGTAAAAAGTGGTAGAATATATAATCAGATGAGTAGTAATTCCGCCATTGGTAAGTTTGCAACATTTGCTTGAATCAATAACTGAATGTTAAAACTCTTTGCGGACATAGGTTCCACCTGATATGCATCGGGGGATGGTTCAAGATGAGTCCAACTTGTACAACCTGTCGAGCTGAAATTAATAACATAGTTATCTTTTGCAATATGTGTTATCAAAGATGTAAAAAGCTAAGTTTGAGAGACGTTATAAATATTCATTAATAAGCTATAATATGCAATGTTTGCATTGAAGGATTAACGTGATCATCTATGTTCATTTAAAGCAGTGCAATTAAGTCATATTCATTTTCTTTATCGAAGTTTAATGGTGGAGGAAAAAGAAAATTTAAATTTACGTAAGAATCATATAATGAGAATATCCGGCTCGTTGCTTTCCATCTTTCCTGGCCCTATTGATGGAAGTTTAGTAGTATGCGATGTGCTTACAGATTTACCATTTGTCAAAAGCTTTTTTAATTTGATTTCGCTTGCCTAGCTGCTCATTCTGCTGCGAGATTGCCTCTCAATCATCATCTCCTCCAGTTTACTGAGCCCCTCTATTTATTTAGCTTTTTATAATTTGACTTGGTTTATTTTTGCGCTCTCTAGACTTTCATTCATCTTTACCTCCAAGTTTCTGTTTTTGATGTATTATATTACGCTCTTGCGTTGAAACCTTTCGTACTCGCTGATATCTCTTTTCCTTTGTCTGTTCCTTTCACTTTCATTTTGTCTAAAATTGTTTAAATTTTGCTCAATCTCTTCCCTTTGTTCTTTGGTTGTTTTATAGTCGTTGCTTCGACTGGTGTTTAACTAATTTTGAGCTTTTCTAAGATTTTATTCATGAGTTTTTCTATTCATTCTGGCTTGTTCTTGAGTTTGCTGTATCCTATTCAGGATATTTTTGAGGTGAAGCGCTTTTTACTCTCTCTCCTTGGACATTTAATCTCTCATCTGCTGATAAAATTGATATTTCTGTTCATTCTTTTGAGCTCGATCTTCATGTTTCTCCTACTGTATCTGTAAAACTGAAAGTCTGCCTTTCATCATTTATCTTAAATCGTTAACTTTCTTCAGATCTTTAAGGGCAGCAGAGCTATTGCTCAACTATTGAGGAATATCCAACGATGATCTACTCTTGGCAATACTTTTCTCGAGGCTACTATTTTTTTAAAGAAATCTAGGTTCCTTGTTATCTGTCTACTTGTCTGATGTATATCTTATCATTTTATTATCCATTTTGACCAATTGAAAGGTACGATAAATTTAAGTATTTGAACAAAGTCAATAAATATAATTTGTAATGAACTGCTCATCAAATTCAGATTGTTACTCATCTTATTATCAATTTTATCATTAAATCAAATTGTTTCTTTTTAACTGAGATAAATTTCAATAATTCAGCATATATTGAAAATGATAAACAAGATCATATGATATTAATAAATTATAGCATGATCAAAGCTATGCTTAATATTGATTTTAATTTGTTGTCATCTCTAGCATATATTTATTTAGGTTGGTTGTCGATAGTCTCCTTTCTTTCAAAGTTTTGAATTTTAAATAATTGGCAAAGTTGTTTTTGGTGGCTTCCATTGAAAATAAAAGGAAATCGAAAGAAAACATGCCTCCAATGCATAGGAATTGAATGATGTAAAATGATGGCATATTAAGTAGATCTATCATTGATTTGTAATTCACCATAGTTTAAAAAATTCCAACGATAAAAGTATAGCCAATGTATGCTCCAAATGAAGGAATAGCAAATCCTAGTGTCAAAACAATTGTCCAGTTTTTAACGTTGACTGCGAGCTTAATAGTAACTACAATAATTACACTGGTGTATACTGAAATTTCAACCAAATAAAAGCCAGGAGAGTAAGAATTTATTCCGCTTGTATCATTTTGACCCCCAATAGCATAGATAGTCAGAATAAGGCAGATTACTCCTTGTGAAAATCCGAGGATGAACCAGGAAAAAAATATTAAAGGGGTAAACAATTTATTATGTTGACTTATGTAATACATCTTTGGATAGTAAGAGTATAAAGTTTGCTTCTAGTGGATTCCTTGACTCAATGCATGGAATGTTTTTTTAGTTGGAGTTATTTCAAGGTCAACCTCAAATACAGCCCTTATAACAACTGGGAAAAAAGTGAAAAAAAGATTATAGAAAGCAATCGACCAAGATAACCAAAAAGATTGGCCAGATCCTATCGTATAGAAGCTAAAAGCAAATTGCACGCTTGTAAACACCATATTCTTGTAGAAGAAATAGAGGATCATTTCAGTAACCCTCATATAGTTTAGTCTTCCATAATAAAGAACCAGTTTCCACAGGAGACAAAATTATCCTATTGCGTAGTTTGCCACCTGAGCTGCACGAGTACCCTATTCACCGAAAATTCCCACACCTACATGAGCTTACATTATCATATTCACATCATTAGCCCCATCACCTATTGCAAGAGTTCGCTTGCCAAGTTTTTTCACCAATCGAACGATTTACGCTTTTTGGCCAGGAGTAACTCTACAAAAAACAACTGATTTGACTTTTGAGATGATAATAAGTAAACTCACTTAGCAATCTACAAAGGAAAGGCTTGATCCATCAATTACTGGACTCTTTGGAATGTCTGATAACTGATTTTCTGTAATGTCCAAATATCGTAAAAATGATTGTAGATCATTTGCATCTCTGACTAGGTAACCTTCCTATATGAGTCGACAAGAGAGAGCTATATTTTCAGCTGTTTCTAATTTATCGCCTGTGAGCATAATAAACTTAATTCCTCCTGAACGCAAGGAATAAATTGTTTCAGCAACAAAATCTTGCAATTTGTCTTCAATGCCTGTGGCCCCAACTAATGTGAGGTTACTTTAGATATCTTCAGTTGACAGTTTAGTAACATCAACACTCGAAGCATATATTTTGTAGGCAAACCACAGAGATCGTAGTCCTGTTTTGGTCATTTGTGTCGTTCTTTCTCGAATATCTTTTAAATATATTTGATTAGGAGCTAATAGCTTTTCAATGCTTGTATCTGCTCCCTTGATAAAAACCAAAATTTATTTTCTGGCTTTAAGTACCAAAGTCATTCTTTTTCTATCTGAATCGAATTCTATCAATTTTAGAATATCAAAATACTGCCTATTATTGCTGTACTAAACAGTAATAGTCTTGTTTTATGAGGAGATAAACTTGAAACCCACAATTCCTGCAGCATTGACTAAGGCCACTTCATCTGGAGAAGGGCCCTAATAGCCTCCTTTGGAGGATGGAACACATTCATGACAGGTAGTAATCATTAGAAATATTAGTTATATAAGTTGTCTTTTTACATATTTGCTGCTACCTTACATAGCGGTCAAATCGTATAAAAGAGCACTAGCATTAAAAATATCCTCAGTGACCTGTTGAGACCCTTAAAATCTATTTGATAGTTTTTAGTAGTTGATATTATTATGACTGATAATCTTCATCTAAACATTTTCACCGTACAAATCGCTTCCAATCACAATATTTCTGAACTTCATCTTGTTGCATGTCAATGTACCTGTTTTATCTGTCAATATGTAATCTATCTGCCCCAACTACTCGTTGATACTAACTGTATGGCATTCTAGAGCACGCTGATTAATTGCACAAAACATCTCTCTATCTGTTGACATAAAATACCCCTGAAACACTTTCACAAATTACAAAGAAACTATTAGACTGATGGGAATGAAAGTGTTGTACAGAATAAAATATGAACCCAACGATATAGCTGCAGTTTGTAGACATGAAGCACTTCCATTCATCAGAAGCTTTTAAAAATTTAATTATGCTATACATCCAAAGTAGCAGTAACCTGAAGTTCCAAAAGAGCAGAGAAGCTAAAACACTAAAAGAATTAAAATGATGTTATTTAGACGAGTTTCAATTTTGCTAATTTTAGTATTAGGCTCGCATCCATTCATCATGATTGCAGTGTCTAAGCCCGTATAAATTATGAGGCCAATCACCCAATCAGTATTCTTTAATTTGCATCCTCTAAGCATCATATTTTTTTTATTTATATTTTCTGATATAAACAGATTATCTACCTTTAACTCTATTCTACCAACAAACGATTCAATTAATGCTGTTGGTTTAATGCATTAGACTTTTCCCTGTAAATGGTTTAGAGCAGGAATAGTCATTTGCTGGTTATAGTATCGCTGGATCGAAGCCACTGAAAGTTTTGGTTTCAGATTTTTCTCACCATCTAGAGAGGATGTTTCTACATACGATATTCCTGAAGTGCTGGAGCTCATTAATATCAATATATCAGCTGGTATGCACGAGTCCTTTTATATCTTAACAAAATCTCCCACCAATAACTCTTTCCACTCATTGTAGTGAAATTGATTTTCCTAATAGGCCATTGTAAGTTGAGAATTGTCTTATTGATCTGATTTCCACCTTTTATAATCCTCAAAACCCTCACGAACCATACTAAGTGCTAGGACGAATGTTAAAGGAGCGATTGCGCTGATAGGCGAGAGAGGAGAGATAAGAGGAATACTCTGAAGAATAGCAGAAAAGAGAAAATATATGTTCGCGTACCTTTTGAATTGAAGGAGAAGAGCCAGGGGAATGAAGGTAATAATGTTGTATTTGGTAGTTGATATATAATTGGACTTAGGTTTTTCGGCCGACACACGAGGTACTTCCACCAAATACTATAGATTCATGATCCAAATTTATTATATAAAAGTCTCAGGCTACAAATACCGACATAATGTTATTGATTAATCAAAAGTAGTAAGGATGAATGAATCATTAATATTAAAAATTCATTTATTTGTGTTGATAACCAAATCCAAATTTATTGCATGAATAATTTTTATGCTTTGATTATTTGTAATTAAATAAAACATATCATCCGCTACAATGGAGGAGAGCCAATAGCTGTGCGTCTATTCTGTGACAGTGGAAGCGAATATTATACATGCCACATCAACTATCAAATTTCCATGCTACCTTTGTATCACTTGGAAAACCAATGACATGAAAAGCAACATTGAAAGTGGAAGATTTCCAACTGTTCAGGGAAAATCGTAGTTTGGATAAAGTTTAACTCTAACAACATAAATTGCTTACAATAAAAGTACTAATTTTTTCCTGAAAAAATAAACTCAGTTACAATTAAATCTAATTTCGAAAAGTCATCTTGATCAGCTAAAACTCGTCGGGAGGACGACAATTAATATTGCAGATATCTTAAACGATAATCGATATAGTATCCCAACTGATCTTTCTCTTCAATTTTGCTCAGTTAACGCTTCAGTACTAGCTTCGTTTAAAATCGTAAATAAATTGCTAAGTGATATCCAAATTACAGATCTATAGAACGTAGCAAGTAGTAAAAGTATTTCATAAAAGCATAGTGATATCAATAGTTCATCCTTAAAATAATCTAATAACTAATTCCTTTAATCATCCGCTTAGAAGAATTATTTTATGAAAAAATCGCTAACCTAGTCTGTAAAAATGGAAAAAATGGATTAAAATTGTATTTCGAAGGAATCACCAATAAAGATGAAGGAAACCATAAGAATATAAATTAAAAAAGAAAGTAAGGTAATGACGCCTTTATAAAATGTCAAGCATTTTACTCCACAAAAATAGAGTGTTTTTGCAAAAAAATCTAACGAAACAATGTCATCAACTAAAATTATATCTTCGTCAATAAATAATAATTTCAATCATTCAAACTCTCTGAAACCTGTCGAATATAATACGTCCTCTTAGTCAAGGGAAGTGTAACAAAAATTAATGGAATAGTTAAATAAAATACGCGGCTAATATGAATAACTCAAAAAATAAAACGATAAAAATCGTCAATAATATCAAAAAAGCAGACAGTAAGCCGATATTTTAAAATTATAACTCAAGCAGAAGCAAGGGTTGGTTGATCAAATATCATTGGATCTTACTTAAATCAAGAAATAAAGTACGATATTAAGACACTAGCTTACAGGTAAAATAAAAGAAACGGTCGAATTGACTCTTACAGTTGGATAGTTAAAGGATTCTAATAATAAATTAAATCAACAAATGATATCCTATTAAAGATAAATTCATAAGCTACAATAAATCAAAGGATAATTTCAACGAACTGAGAGCACACAAAAATAGCTGACCCTAAAATTATCTGAATATTAAAAGACAATAGTATAACTCAATCAAAAATTAAAGAATTATCAGAAAGAAAAGAATAACTTATCAATAAATTTATAAACATTAAATGATCAATTAATGAAAACCTCTACAAAGCTGACTCAAAAATAACTTTAGTCCTCCTCAAATAAACAATCTTTTTCTTCCGACCTAGAAGAGTTCAAGAAAAAGTTATATTAATAAAATAAGGCAAAATCATTATTGGAATAATAAATAGTTGGGCTTAACAAATAAAGATAAATGCTAAGCAAAAGAATTAAGGAGTTTAGCTTGCTTTAAGAATCTTGGAGTTCAGATTTTCAAAGCCTGTCAAGAGATATCGAGATAAAATAAAAAAGGATAGGTGAGTTAGAGTAATGCATAATTAGTCTCGGAGATAAAGCTAAAGATTTATAAAATTAAAATAAACAGTTGAGGTCTTAAGTTGATGAACATAAATCCCAGCTTTTTAACCTCAGTCAGTAAAGTTAGAAGGAAATTCATAAATTACAAGATGATTTGCTTAGAGCTAGTTAATAACTTTAAGAATTAAAATTAACACAATCCTAATTGATTTAAACGAGAGATGAAAATGTATCTAAACTGATTATGTTTGAATAGGCTAATGTGCAGCTGACTCAATAAAATTCAGCAATAAAGTAAACGTTAAATAATCTGATTAATTCTTGTGAATAACTCAAATTAAAAAGACACTAATTGGAGGAGTTGCTGATCACAACTAGTTAGCATCAAAATAATCAAATTTCAACTGCATAATAACAGATGAGTCAATTTAAATTAAAAGGGCTTGAATTTGAAGGGTAAATTAGGAGGTTGGCTAATTTACTCTAAGGAAATTAGTAAAAATTAGCAAGGACTTAATAAGAGTTGACAAATAGATAAAACTTGATCGTGAGATTACAATAAGGGCTAAAGAAGCAGATTTAGCATAGCTAATAGCTGAACAGGAGACTGATGTCTTATATATTGCGAGAAGATAGGGTTAAAGATGTCATAAGTCAAATGTAATCTGAATATAACAGAGTGACTGAGTTACTTGTCGAGCAATAGATAAGGGAAAAACTTAATGCATAGTTAACTAGAGACAAGAATGCCTAAATCAAACAAATAGTGAGTGAATTTTAGAAAAAGATACAATAATGCAACTCTTAGCATGAATCAATGCTTGACAAAGAGAGAAGTTTCTAACAACAAATTTAGCATTTGATGAGGAAAATAGTTTAGAGATAAAGTGAAATCAAAGAGTTAAAAACAATTATGAACAATAATAATTCTATTATTACCAAGCTAAGATAAAATATTCAGGAGGTAACCAAAAGATTGGAAGAAGAATAAATACATTATTAAAATATTGTCAAGATTGCCAATAATAAAATTAATGAACTTGAACAAGATGGAGTTGAACTTAAAAAAAGAATATAAGGGAGATAATTATAACTTGAAGATCTTTCCAACAAATTATCAGCAAAATAATCAGAATTATTGTTGGTAAGTATGAAATTTTAAAGCCAATGTGTAGAAATGAGAGATATCCAATAAAGTAATGTCATCAATGAACAGAATTACCAAATATTTAAACTCTAGCTTGAAGAACAATGCAATAAGCTTAATTAAAAAAATTCCTAGCTCAATAACTAATTATCTCAAGCATAGGCAACGTCCCAAGAAGAAATTTGGAGGCTGAAGGCTTAAATTTAAGAATTAAAGGACAAATTATAAACATTAATCAAAGAGCAATAGTCTTTCGATATTAATCGTCATAAGTTTGACATATAAGAAAAAGACAAGATTATTGGTTAATTTGAAGAAGAAGTAAAGAGATTGGAATAAGAAGCTTCAAAGATACACAATTTATAAAGGACCATCAAATTACAGACCATTGAGCTGAATTCATTCAAATTTAAAGGAAAAATATAGGAAGTATAGGAGAACAACAATAACGAGCTCTTAAAATTGAAAGATTAATAAATTGCTTTACTGACTAGATAAAAAAATAGATTGGAAGAATCTTAATAGCAGATGATTCATTTCAAATAAAAAGTAGAAGCTCTGCAGACGTAGTTGGCACTCTTAGAAGAAGAGAAATTCAATATTTAATAAATGGTCAATTAAAAGAATTTAGCTCTTGAGTAATTTCGGCAAGAGAACAAAAATTTAACAGAAGAAATATAAATTATCGGGGAGAGAAATGGATAATTGTAACGGACCATCTACGAAATGGTTAATAAATAAGTGGAAAATGGAGATCTGAAAGGATAGGCAACCTTGAAAGCTGAAAATATGCTATTAAAAAATCAGTTAAGAGAAATATAAAATTTAAAGAAGAAGATTGCAGATGTTGAGGAGGATAGGCAAAAGATAGAGCAAAAACTTTAAGAAAGTGAGGAAAAGCATATGCTGGATTTGATTGATCAGCAAATAAAACTTACACAAGTGTAGTCCAATCCTTCCTTGGCAGAGATTTCAATTAAAAGAAGTCAGAAAATTCTCAATTAAAGTAGTTTAAATTTGCCCAATATGAGCTATACTTATAAAATTTTAAAAGAATTACTCGACAATCGATAAAAAAGCAGACTGGATTAGAAATTGAAAAAATATTTAGAAATACTAATAGCTAAGTAACCTCAATTTAATCAATTTGGGGCCCAGTTTCAATAAAGAGCAAGATGTTTATAGAAATAGTTGAAAAAGATTAAATTTAACCAGCTAAAAAGTGTAGCTGATATGCAAGAAAAGGCAAAGTTAATCACTCTCTTTAAAAATTGTGAAGATATGCTCGCTGAGATCATTAATTTAACGTAGGAAGCATCAAATTGATCAACATTCATAATTTCCAATTTAGCCAATTATTTATTATTCGCTTGAATTATATCTAAGAATGATGTAACCATCTTC
>Ga0302186_10000806_pt1 | contig 27100 bp, 18 predicted proteins | sample II_Bog_E1_2_FD_198782 | JGI IMG/M metagenome (GOLD analysis project Ga0302186, IMG submission 198782) | Peat permafrost microbial communities from Stordalen Mire near Abisko, Sweden - II_Bog_E1_1 | ecosystem: Environmental > Terrestrial > Soil > Wetlands > Peat | place: Sweden: Abisko... | reverse complement strand
TAGAATATAGTAACACAAAGGATATCATCAGTTCAGTACGGTAAACATAAATGATCCCTGTAGAGACAAAGCATATCGCTAGACAGAAGCTAAAAATAAGTATATATAAATGCATTGCCCGCAATAAAAAGGGCAGCTGATAGATAGTTATCATAAATTTTGTTTTTAAGCAAATAATACAATCAATCATTTTGCTCTAAAAATGCAAGAACCTCTTCAAAAATTTCATCTATCTATAAGGCATTAATGTGAACTCCTTGGGAAGTTTAGAATAATTTCTGATGATCCTATATTTACCTGCCCTTTCGTTTCTTGATAAGACGACGCAGACGACCATATATCTTTTTGGTTGTACTCATGATGGCTCGAATAATGCTCTCTAGACTTTTTTAGGTGATTAAACTTTAATTCCTGAGTTTATCGATCTCATTTCTCAGCTATGAAAGCTCATGATCTTTCTTTTTTTTAATTTTTTATAGTTCCTCTCTTACTTTTTTCAATTATTATGTGAGCCTTCTGACTTCATCTCTCAGTTTTTAAGACTCAACTTCTTCCTTTCTCTGCACTCTCACTCTGTTTTCCTATAAATCTCCTTTTATATTTTTGAGATACACATTTTTCTTATCGAGTTCTTCCTCCAATTTAATATTTTTTTATTTAAGTTTCGCATTTTCATTCCTGAGATCCCTATTATTTTCTTTAAGATCTTTAATCGTTTCTGTGACTCTAGATTCCTCCATAACTTTTTTTCTCTCCTTTTCCTCGCTGCGATGTGACTCTTCCAATATTTCCTCCAGCATCTTTTCTTTATCTCTCAATACTTTAACGATTTCCTTCTGCCTATCAAAATTTTCCTTCAAGTTATTATACTATCTCTCTCTATTGACAGTTTTGATGGACTCCTTGGTTGATTTTGTCATATCCATTATTCTTTTTTTGTTCTACTCTATGATCTAGAATTGTTTCTGGATCTAAGATTAATAATTACTTTGAATCTACACCTGATATTTCTTTAAACGCAGGATTTCAGCTGATTTATCATCTGCCTATCTTTACATTATTTTTATTTGCTGTTGTCCATCCGATAACTCCTCTGATATTAATTCAAATTACTATTTGAGCCTTTGATACTCTGCCGTTAAAGTCAAAAACTCAGCTTCTCTCTTTAAACTTTCCTGCCACTCTATTTCTGTTTAATTAAATATCACTTTCAATGGTTCTCTTGAACAATATCCCTTCTTGCTTTGCAGCATGGAATTCAACTATGTAACTTTTTCTTTAAGTTCAGCGTTGGTCCTTCTCGCATTCTGTTTCAATTTAACTTCCTTTTGCAACACCGCCTCTTTATGACTTAAATTGCTCATTCCATCAATAAACCTCTCTAATATGATTTCCAACTGAGAAATAGATGATTTTTCCTTCTTGTTTAGCACTTCAATGATCTTACTGCGGTACTATTCGAATATCTTCTTTTTTAGGAGATCGTATTTCTGCTACCATAATTTTGTTGTTTAGTTTAGTTTTTTATACTGATTCTTCATTTATTCGCGAACATATTATAATAATTATCCACACTGCTCTCGCGTTTTACTTAGATTTATTGAAGATGTATTTTACTTCACCTCCTTTGTCGACTAGAGCTAACGGATACGACCTTTAAGGTATTATATCTATTTAATGTTAACCAACTGACTCTCACCTTTAAACTCACGCATTTTATTCTCTATCTTTTTGAAAAATTGAATCACCCTAAAGATTGGTCTTGTCTCCATCTTCAACGAGCTTTCCTCAATTTCATTCTCGCCATCCAACTCAAACATTCTTGTTAAACGATCCTATTAATTTCTTATGTAGTTGTTCAACTCTCGAAGCTCTCCCAGTTCAGCGTAGACTTGCTATTGAGATGTTACTGAATAGGCTTTGTTCGTCTCATTAATCTATTTCCTCTGATCCTTGATTCCAATGATGCGACTAGAAGCCCTTTCCTTGCGAAGATGACTCTATGTTTATAGACCTATTGCCAGTCTGGTCTCCTGATCTCTGTTGTTGGATTGAGATTTCATTTTTTCTTTTTCACAGGAGTAGTTGACAATGACTTCCTCTAATTCTATGATACGCTGTGCCATCTTTTTCTTTTCATCGTGTTAACGATGCAGCTGATTAATAGCGGTATCATTTATACTCCTAAGCTATTTTTTGGCTTATTTTTTATATTTCTTAACTTTTTAGGACAATTTATTGTTATCCCTTAGCAATTCCTCTGTTTTTATTTCTGCCTCCTCACAGCTGACCTTATACGTTTCAATTTAATTAATTTTGGTTGATAGTTCCTCCTCCAATTTGCGGATTTTTTCTTCTCTTTTTGTAGATTAACCATATGATAGTTTTTAGAGGAGTGCAATGTTTTATGATTTCAGTTGCATGAGAGCCAGATGATGTTCTTGCTTTAATTCCTAGTTTCTGTGCTAGAGATTATCTTTGATTTCCATCAGCAGATTTATTTCCTCCTTGTATTTGGATAACTGCTCCGAAAGACTCTTATTATTGTCATGACTTTGACGGTTTATGTGCATGAACTCATCCAAAGATTTTTAAAGCTAATTCTTTGAACGCTTAAGGGATTAATTTTAGTTTCGGCAGCTTTCAAGAGCTATTTCCAAATACTGATTCATCTTATCAGAAGAAACATCATTCTAGGCAAGCTTACTCTTATACGCAAATATCTCTTCACGGAGAGTATTATTGGATTGCTCGTACTCCTTAAGCCTTGATGATAGGTCGTTATTTTTTTCATTGATGCTTTAATTCATCAGTTAGAATTTTATAAGCTTTTTCTTTTATCCTTCCAGCTACTTAAGAGTGTTGCGCTCCGTTTCAAAGGCGCTATTAAGATTTCTTAATTAATCATCTTTTCTCTTTATTTAGCTTTATAGTCTAGCTGCCTTTTCCTTAATTGACTCACTGATCGATAGTTTTCTTTACAGATCCTTGATGCGTTCTTAGGACTGCTTGGATGCCTGCATGTATGCCTTTTTTTGTTCTTCTAATCTTTCTTCGAGATAAATAAATTTCTTCTCAGCTTCTTTCCTCTGATCTTAAATCACCTTTTTGTTGAGTTGTTCTAGCTCTCTGATTTTGATTTATTTTTCCTCCAACTTCTGTAAGAATTGCTGCCCCTGATCCTACAGGTACTGGATCTCCTAGTGCAATTTAATATTTTCTCCATTCCTTTCGTTTAACTCTGAATTGACCTTTTCATAATTTTTTAGATCTGTCTAACAATACTGTCGATATTCCTCAAACTTTTATTGCAAAACCAAGTTTTCCTTCAGTATAGCTTGCTTTTAGTTTTCAGCTAAAACCAATTTGATCTATAATTCTTCAGCTTCCCGCTTGTATAGATATATTTTTTAGGCACTTTCCTCAGTACGGAAGTTGATGTTTTTATTAGAACTGACTTTATCCTTTTCCAACAACTAAATATAGGCATCTTTCTCCCTAATTATTTTTTAAATGGCTTGGGTTTGTATATCCTTGTACTCTCTTGAACTGAGTGTATTAATGTCCTCCATGCCCTATTAACCCATTCGACTTCGCTTCATCTACGGAGACTGAAAGTTGTTAATTAGCAGAGTTATACGTTTGTTTATTTAAGTCGATTTCAGGTACGCGAATTATTTGGCCATTGAACGAGTGGATTTTATTTTTAGAGTTATTGTTATTAGTTTGTGTTCGTTAGGAGCCAACGAAAAGGAATCTGGAGAAAACTAAAACTTCTCAGTATTATAAAGGCAGAAGAAGAAGTTAGCAATCATAGAGGAAGTATTGTTAATGATTTTGATGGTTTGTACGTTTTCCCTGCCGAACTGAACAATTTAAGGTTCGATTGAAACGATGTCCGATCGCATCCTTGCTGTTAAAATTTAAAATATTATAGAATCATCAGCATGCAAGTTGATACATCATAACAAATAGTTGCCTCATTAAAATAGGCTCATAATACATTTGTTTACAGGTATTATTTGCATTTATTATTTATCAGTTGGAATTGATTCAATATAAGCCTGTATTTATATATTGATAGATTGATGATTGTAGGTGTTCATAGCATTTAATATAGCCTAGAACAGAAGAAGTGATCCTAGTGAAGATTATTAATAAAACAAAAGTATGTAATTTGGACTCAGCAAGAGAGAATCAATCAAAAATGTATTAGTTTTAATAATCACCTTAAAATGTAAACAACAAAAAGTTGATTTTAATTTATTGATCAATACTATCGGTACAGTAAATTATGATTATTAGTAGGAATTAACAATTTGGCTGTATATTTATTATCCTTATCGTCATCTAAGAAATATTTAATATCCAAATAAGTTGCAATTACCTTACCATTAATCATTCATTAATTTTATGCTTAAATTATAAATAAATAATATTATAAACTTTAACGATGGGTAAGCAAGCTTATCTTTCTACTATTATCATCTTTATTATTTGCCAAGTTAACTCTTTGCACTTGACCATCCATCCAATACACTTGTAGACATCCACTGATCTCATCCTCAAACTTCAAAACATAATTACCTCTCTCAATACCCTCAATAGCACAGCAGCCAAATCGATAAGTAACCTCAATCCAACCAATCAAACCTAACGCATATACTCACTTGAACAAGCGATAATTTTCACCAGAAATTAGCTTTTCAAAATTTATATCGATAGCATCATCAATTTAAACAGTACTACATACTACTGTTTTCCACCTTCTTCCTCTCAAAAATTAGGTATAAAAAATAGCCTCAACGCCTTTAATAATAATCTTCAGTTCTTATCTCAAATTCCGCCAATTAACGAATCTACCAATTCTTTGCATTCCTTTCCTGAAAATGCTTTACAGTTAAGTAACTTAATTGGTGAGGATATGAGTGAGGGAGGACTTGCAACCTCCACAATGCCAATCAAAACAAATCAAGTTAATCTGATAGCTAGTAACTTATCACTCGGTAATGAAAGCCTCTCTAATTTATCTAAGGTGTATCAATCAAATGCTAGTTGCTTTTCATCGGTATGTCCTTTGGAAACCCCATTTATAGATTCACAGGGAACTTGCATTTATTGTTAAAATTATTACGATTTAGCATCTAAAAGCTGTATTACATGTAATTCCTACGATGTTTTAAAACGAAATTGCTTGGACAATATCCCTTCCACAATAACTATCTCTAGCATAAAAATAACCAATATAAACAATTTAACAGGAATACTTTTACCTAATAATATGACTTTAGATGTTTACAAGGACTCGCTACAAAAAAACATTTAAAATGCTAATCTTATTCCTTGCCCTTAAGCTAGTCCCTTCTTTGACGGCACAACATGCATTTCCTGTCCTTCAAGTCAGTATTTTTCTGCTTAGACTTAATCCTGTCAAACTTGCCCATCTCTACAAATATACAACAATGCCACCTATCACTGCGATTAACTAAATTATTACTCCAATCTGAACAATCCCAAATGGATATCAATTGGCTCTCCTCCTGAAACTATTAAAACAAGCATTAAAAACAAATCAGTTTTAACTGACTGGATACCATGTCCATAAAATTCTCCTTTCTTTAATGGATAAAACTGTGTAAGTTGCAGTGATCCCACTCCTCTATTTTCCTATGACTCTCTCAATTGCACTGCCTGTATCGGAAGTACGATATTTAATGCAAATATTCAAAGTTGTGTGAATTCAATTCATAAGCAAACAAACCCTTCATCTCCTAATCTCATATTAGAGGGAAGACCACTAAATGAATGGAAATACTATTATTACAACAATATTACAGCTGATACACAATTGGAAGATTGTCCCTCGACCAATCCTTATTTTGATGGTCTGACCTGCATTTCATGTCCAAATGAGACTCCTTACTTTAATTTATAGTACCGTTATTGTCAAGTTTGTAATCCAGGAACTGCTTACGATGCTTCAGTGAGTGAATGCCTAAGTACATCTGGTAATATAGTATCTCAATCTCCTACTTTGACCAAAATGGCGGCAAGTATTTTCGCCTGAGACCTGATCTTTGATATTGCTCTCTGATTGAATTGCAAAGAATGAATTATCAAAATATGTTTCTTGACAAAAAATAAGACTACTTTCTGTATTTTAACCTAAAACTTCACTTTGAATATTATTTAATGAGGAGAGCCAATATATTTATTAAGAAAAAGTACCTTTAATTTGTATTTTTTTTCATATCTGTGGTTGATTTCAGAATTACATTTATTTATTATTGATCAAGCAAATCTAAGGTAGCCCTGTGCGTTACAGTTTCAATAATTTTTTGATTCACCATGCATTATTTTAGTTGTAAAATAGTCATCAGTTGAAAAATGAACTTTTATTGCAGCAACTCACCTATTTTTGCAGTCTTAATCATTAAGGCAGGTTAGGATCTCTTCATTTGCATGATATTTAATATATTTTAAGCGACGATTTTAATTTGCCATGCTAACCTAATTGCATCACCAACGTTTTTACATTCAAAATGTTTCTTACTTTGAAAAAAATTATGATTAGTCAATATTCAATACTCTTAGCGTTATTTATTTTCATAATTATCAGGATAGCCGTCAATCAGTAATCATCAAACATGGTAAAAATAAATAATAGAAACGTTAAAACATGACTAAGTACAGCCATTTTAATGTATTAGTAGTTTTTTTTCAGTTACAAGTATTTACTGCTACCTTTATATCCCCAATTCAAAGACAACAGGTAAATAATATTCTATATATAACAACTTCATTCCATTTATGAATTTCCTGAGTTGCGCCTTTAGAAACAAGAAGAAACATCCAAAATTTCAACTCGTTGACCTTTTTCGAGAGCAAACACGCCCATCATCCAGTCCTCGAAACTAAATTCTGTTTATTGACAAATTCGCAGAGCAACTAGCAAAACCGATTGTTAGCTATCAAAAGATCCAAACCCTTTCCTGGGCAGGTATTCCCTCTTAAATACGACCAAAAATATGGAAGTATCTCCTTAAATACATGCTCATTAACGACGCTGAGCAGATCCTCAACAAAAAAAGGCAGGAGTATAAGCAGTTACTTAGCAATTATTGGAAGCCTGACCAATTCAGTTAGGAGGAAAGAAAAATTTACCACACCATTAATGTTGATGTAAAAAGAATTGGCTCTGAATTTAGCTATGTCTGTAAGAGCGATCAAATCCAGTAAACCCTTAAACGACTTCTGTTTATTTGGCACAATCGACACCCCGCTAGTGGGTATGTACAGGGTATGTGCGATATATCTATGCCCTTTCTCATTGTCTTTCTGGGCTAATATCTCCCCTATGATGAACAGAACGTTCAATTTATTAATTAGGTTTAAACCCTAACAGTCGAAACTATAGAAGCTGTGGAGGCCGATATGTATTGGTGTATTTCAAAAATCATCTAATCAGTTACTACAAACTATACTCATGGCTTCGATGGCCTTCGTCAAGCCCATATGAAAGTGGATCATCTGTTGTACAAGATAGACCAGTAAATATATGATCATTTTAAAAAATAAAAAATTGATCTTTTTGCTCTTTCCTTCCGCAACATTTCCACTATGATGCTGCGTCTATTTAGCCCCAATGTTGGGATACGCCTTTTTGACACCTACATCTCTTACTAAGGTTCTTTTCCCCAACTAATGGTGTTCATCTTGATTGCAATAATTTAAAAATTTGCCAAGAAATTACTTTCAATGAAGTTTGAATAAATAATGGCGTTTCTGCAGAATCTTCCTACAAAATCATGGAAATAGGTTGACTTGGAGATGATTATAGCAGAAGCATATTGCCTTGAGAAAATCTATAGCAAAAATGCATGATAGTTCACTTTAAGTGAATCATCAAATGATAATTTATTGGATTATGTATAATCAATAAGTCAAAGAGGATAATCTCCAAGGATGAAGTTAGTATCAATTCAATATTAAAAAAATCCAAATTGTGAGAAGCTATAATAATATCTCTATCCTCAAGTTTAATTTATTTGATGATGTTTATCATTTAAATTAGAGATGAAGGATATATTATTTTGCTTCCTTGTTCTATTGTACGTTGATTCATGATAATGGTTGATAACCGATGACTATTATAATGGTATATCCAAATATTATCTTATTTTATATATAAATCATTCATTTCTTAAATTGCAACTTAATTTTCTATGACTTGTTAAAGAAATAATTAGCTTTTTGCATGTTATCCTATTTTTTATAAATATTGCCTATGTCACGAAATAGTTTAATACAGTTTATATTTGGTTTGCCCTTCAATTTTTACTGTTGCTCATAAATATTAAGGCATCTTCCATAATATTATAGGGCTTTCTTATGCTTTCCTTGATTATCATAAACAGAAGCTATGTTGTTGAGAGTCAAGGCACATTAGACTGATTCTTTTCCTTTAATGTTTTACTGAATTTACATGCATTGAATAAAATAATCAAGCGCTTCATCATAGTTTTACTGCTAAACATACACCAAGCCAATTTTATTTAGGATAAATGTGGATTATAAGGATCCTTTCCCTTTTATTTTTTCTTTTATATCAAGACATTTTTCAAAAAATTCTAGAGCCTCTTCATTATTTTCTTGCTACTTATACACATCTCCTATATTTTAATATGCTATTGCACACTACATTGCTGACTATCCATTTACTCTTTCTTGAATCTAAAGACATTTTCTATACGATTCAAGTGCCTTTCTGTTATTTCCTTGCTTGCTATATACTCTTCCAAGATTATTAAGAGTCTATGCACATTAAATTGCTCCTATTCCAAATTCTTTTTCTTGAATGTCTAGGCATCTATTAAATGTTTCCAATGCTTTTTTGCATTTTCCTTGTTAACTTTATATTAAACCACTGTTATAAAGAATTTTTGCACATTCAATTGATTATTTTCCTTTTACTCTTTCAGTTATATCAAGACTTTTTGCATAGAATTAAAGTGCCTTGTTAAATTTTTATTGCTTTCCATAAGTCAAACCTATGCTAAACAAAGTATATCCAGAAGCCATTGACCCTCTTCCTTTTACTTTTTCTTGAATTTCAAGGGCTTTTTCATAATGTTTAAGAGCCTATTAATAATTTCCTTAAAGATAATTTACGAGTCCCATCTTTGAGATCGTCTATACACAATCAATTTATTCTTTGTCTTCCATAATCTGTTATATTTTTAAGCATTTGGCAAAATAAAAAAGAGCTTTATCATATTTTTCTTCTTCCTAATATAATAAGGCAATTTTATTTAAAGTTTAGAGATATTGTACACTATCTTTACCTATCAATTTCTACCGAATTTCAAGAGACTTATCAAAATAATAAAGCGCTTTTTCATAATTTTTTAAAGCTTGATAGGTTTCACCAACACTCATATAGGCTGTTGCTACTTTTTAAGTGGGTGTTTTCGACATGGCTTGTATCATATTCATATTTTTTTAGTAATAACTCAAAGCAGAATGCAAATCGTTTAATGCCTCCCTTTATTTTCCCATCTTCATATAAGTATCAGCCATCTCATCCTAAGTTTCTGGTAATCTTGGAGATTATGCTTATAAGAGTTTTAAATATTTTTAAAATTAAAGAAATGCTAGCTCATGCTCGCCAGAATTTGAATAAAGCTATCCATTATTCTTACAGACTTTATTAGTTTCGCCACTGTTCTGACCGAAACTTTAATTTTGCTGAACCAAAAAAGTTAATTATGATTTCAAATTTTTTAACACTCCAGTTTACAGTTCTTCCTCATTGACAACTTAATAGTGAATAAGTTTCAAAAATGATTGATATTTAAGGGCGAGACTTTTAAATGTTTCTTTAATCTAATATAATTCTCTCTGCTTTTAATGGGTACTAATATTATTTTTAACAAAGAAATAGCCCATCTCCTTAAAGTAATCGCTTTTTATTTCATCCTGCATGACTTTAATCATCGTAAGCGGCGTAAAAAACTTTGAATGAAGGATATTGTGAATATTGGTTATAAATTAATTATGAGTGTACAGGGACTCCAAACAAAGATGTAACTAAGCAATTGTTTTGCCTACCATAATCTTGAAAATGACTTCGGATGTATCTGGATCTCCTCTCAATTTGTTGACAACTTCCACTAACTGGAATTATTAATACTGATTTATCTTTTTCTTTAGTTTATCGGAACATTAATTGATATCTTATACCTTTCGAAATATGCACTTCACCTTGATGATATCTTAAAGTGTGAAAGGAATGGGTCTGTCAATTCTATTATAGATATCAGTCATTTGTTCTTCGTACCACCTTTCTTCTTCTGCAATATATTCTTCCACAGTGATTTAATTTTAGGTTGCCCGATAGTAGTCACTAATCTGAAATTTTATATATTCCTATTATTCAGTTAGTAATTATTCCATGACCTTTTCAATAGCTCTTCTGTCATTTTAATTTTTAATTTTAGTTTTAATCTTAAATCTACTACCTTTCTCCAAGCAAATATCTTTGATTAGAGTAACAATCTGATTGTAATTCTTTTAAGCCTATCTCACATGCTCCATAACAAAATAAATAAACTCTGATCTTTTTTCGACGTCCTCCATATGAAATAAATTTATCTCGTTAAAAACTATAAGCTCGTCCTAAATCCTAAAATGTGTTTGAAATTTTGTCTCCTCTGAATCTAGTAACTCAGCAGGGGGAGGAAATTTGCTAATTATTTTTTATAGAATATCTTTTATGATTTGTTCGATGGTTTAAATGTCTTTTCCATACTTTTATAGATTAATGCACGAATTATATAAATAGTTTGCTAAAAAGAAGAATGCTCTCTCGTCGTATTGGCAAAGATCCCGAGCTTGTTAGGCCACAGACATCACCTACTCAATATTAAGATTAAATTTTAGATTAAGATAACATCCGTAGTCATCTTAACTATCTCCCAGAAAACTCATGACACAGAGAGCATTTTTATTGATTTAAACAGTTTATTTTAGAACTCGCCCCATTTTTGTACCAAACTGCTTGAAGAAATTATTTTGACAGCGCTTTTGCATTTTAGGTAAGGATCTGTTATAGCATTAAATCATAAATTCAAGGATATAAGTTATCAAAGAATTTAGTTATGCTGTAGGGTAATAAAGCTTATCATATGTTTAGAAGATTTTTTGAAAAACATAGATACTAAGAAGACCATATTGCTTTTGATTTCTGATAATAATTTTGCGTATTTCATTAAAAAGAACTTCTGATGTTGTGATTTGTTCGAAGCGTATATAAATTCGAGTGTTCTCTTTGTTCGCAGGCTATTTTTTGGCTTGATTTTTTATATTCATCGAGTGAAAATCTGTCTTTGTTGTCGGTTTAAATCTTCTTTTTGGCCTGGAGCTTTAGCAGCAACCCATTTCTTTAATTATTAAATATTATGAAAAATAGAGTCCACTGACTTTCAACATAAAATAGATTCAATATAAATTCGAGAAAAGAAGCCATAATATTTCAACCCAGAATGAAGCCAGAGAAAAATGGATAGCGATGTGGCTGACTTATTGGTTCATAATAAACCTGTTTATATTTTACTGATAAAATGATAAGAGTTAGTATTTTTGATTTTGTTAATTATCTTGGAAGATTTATGTCAGTTATCAAAAATGAGCTTGACTGATTTCGCATAGAAATAATATTTTTTATAGAAAGAATTATTGAAGCATAAATATTATTAAAAACTGTTTTGAGACACACTGCAATTAAAATATTTCAAATACAGGACAGATTATGATATCAGAAATAGAATCTGTAGTTTGAGTTGCAAATATAATATAAATAGGATGGTCGGTTACATACTTTTCAAAACTTTAATTTTAATTAATCCTAGTCATTTCATCGAAAACTGAAGATTTTAAAAAATATTAGAATTTATTTTTAAATATTTGTTTTTTTGAGCAAGATATCTCCAATTTGATTTTATAATAACCAGAACTATAAATTATTGGAATGATTTACCCAGAAGAGGATGAGGCACCATTTGGATCAAAACCATTCAACTCCAAATATCCATTTAATATCGACTCCATCAATTACAAATCGCCCACTCTTCCCCTCCACTTTTAAAAATCTTTCTTACCAAGTACCTTTCTTCTTACTCATAAAATCTCTGCGAAAAAGAAATTATTGGAGCAAGTGAATGCTTGCTGCTTTATAACATTAGTTAAGCCGAAAGGAGTTAAATGTGCGGTTTGGAGTTATCAAAATTTGAGAGTTGTAGAAGACAGCGTGATTTGCGTATAGTACATGCCATTAAAACATGGGAGACTCAACATATTACGAAATTAGATAAGCAAAACAGAGGAATGTATATGATGGGATTGAACAGGAAACTAACTCGTCTTTAGGAAGATTACGGGAGGCAACCATCGACGATTAAAGGACTTACCAAATCAAAAGATCTTGAATTTTAAGTAAAAGAATTAAAATGGAGATTAGACTATCTGAAAAAGCTGACCAATACTCTTTGATGAAATAATATAGTTTATTTGATTAATTTACAAATTATCGAGATGTCATTGCCAAATATATCCATTATCAATGACATGAGCTCGACCAAATTGTGATATTATATAAAATATAGTTATGAAGCATCATTCCATTTAATAATTCAAAATCATAAAAATCATCTGTTTGAACTATTGATAAGCTCTTTAATTTCTTCCTTTTTATTTTTATTTGTAAATCGCTTTTTGATGAATCCATCTTAGAGTTCATGCCGGAACAGCATTATGTATCTCTTGAACTTTATAACGTTTTTAATCCTTCTTTTCTATAAGTAATCATCTATATTGTTGTCAGTGATTTCGTTTAAGGCAAGACAAGTAAGATAGTTTTTAGCACTTCCAATGTCTTACAGCGATGATTATCTATAGATTTTCTAAAACCCTAACTCCGACAGTTATTACTGTTTAATCAAATGCTCATTGAATTAGTTGAAGACGAAGTGCAGCATTTTCTTTGTTTCGTTTTTATTCGTACAAAACACTCCCCATATCTGCTTAGCCAGCTACCGTATATTAGAAGGAATAGTTGTCAGAATAGGCAAAGGGGAGAGAATGTGTTTTATTGTAGTATTGAGATGTTTTTGAAAATTGTGATAGGGACTAGGCTTTATAATTCTTTTTCGTTTAGGCTTCATTGATGATTTATATTTTGTTTAAGAATTAAATTTTTTAAATTAATACGAGAGATTCTCAACACTTCTCTAAATTATCTATTGATCTGTAGATTATTTGTTGGATTTTTAATTCTTCAATTCTAAGCTGGAATATTTCTGTTTATCTTCCTTTTCCAACTCCATAAATTGATCAAAATCCTATTTATTGTCATTGTTCTCTCCTAAAAACTAATGATAATACTACTCTTCCTCCATATTACTTAAATTCCACATATCAAAGCTGAAGTTCATGAATAATTAACAAATAATTTTTATAAATTATATCTGTTTAAAAATCATTATAATTAGACTCCTTCTGATAAAATCTATTTTTCCATAGAACAATCCATTTATTATAATGCAGCTATTGACATCACAAATGATCATGTGTCTAAAGAACTTTAATTAAAGCACATGATAAAACTGATCAGCCCGAAATACAATATTAGAAACAAATAATAGTTGGTCAGTCCATTTTTTAGGTTGCATGTCATTTAACGTAATTTAAAAGATTGTACTAATTGTGAGTTCATTTAATGGATTTGATTATATTTGATTGAACAATTCATGAAAAAAAGAGGAGATATTGTGAACTTGTATGACTTCGTATTTAATGAGAGGAAAACAGAAAATTAAAAGTAAGCACAGACTGAAAGTAATAAATCTATTGAATCGCATTCAAAGTCCAATGGAATTTAAACTCTCTTATATTTTAATAACAGTTAAGCTTTGAGTTCAATTCATTCGCATCCGGAAGAAGTTTAAAATATTAAAAATAAAGAATCACTCTATAATAACATTGTATTTAATGCTAAAGATGAAATTTTGGAGTTGAAGAAACGAAGGATAGAGCTGGAAAGTAAGTGGAAAGGAAAAATATAATATTTGTCACGTTCAAAAAAATATCATTCGAAACTATAGTCTTAATTGTAGTAAAGTCTAAATGAGAGTATAGTTTAAGATTATAAGTCAAACTCAATGCTCGCCATATGGCCCAAATCGAAATAAAAACAACACTTAACAGATGATTTTATTGTTAGACTCAAAAAGGATATACTGTCAGACAAAATTTAAACATTAGGCAAAACGATAGCCAAAATATATTTAATTAAATTCATCGCATAATTGAAGAAATACGATGAAATGATTAACTTTTATCAGGCAACCAAAAAAAGAGTCATAAGGCAAGTATTTGAATCGTGGAAGGATGTGATAAAATAATTACAGGAAAGATAGAAAATAAAGGAGACCATTCTCAAACGAATCAAAGCTAGAAAATTTCCTGCCATTGAATTGTATTTTCCCGAGGCATCACCGTGATTTTAACAATTAGTTAATAGAAGAACTTAAAAATTAAATTGAAATACATCCTTCATCAACTAAGATGAAAACAAACCCTATTAATATTTAGCAAATTTAATAAATTGAATAAAATAATTGGCATGATTCCAAACGACTTTACAAGATCTGAATAATACGATTAGCATATATAAAAATAAATATTATCAGGAATCATGAAATAGGGAAAACATATTGAAAGAAGCGACAACCTGACTATTGTACATCCATACAACCATAAGCATACTCTCATTTGGGTTCATGGTCTTAACCAATCTCAAGACATGCATCTAGATTATATTATCAATGCAACTCATCAGTATTCACATTGTCTTAAAATTGTTGCACCACGCGCTCCAGATAGATTTGTGACTGCAATGAATAAATAGGTTAGTTCCTGGTTTGATGTAAAGTTTCGAAACTAAAAGAGTTTTATTGTTCCGTTTGATGAAGCATTTAGTACTGCCGAAGTATTGGATAGCTTTTAAAAGTATTATTTCGTTTGATACAGAGTACTAAAGCCAATCATTGAAAGAGAAAGTCAGTAGGTAAAAAAGAGAGGAGGAAAATTAGTAATTTCAGGCTTTTCACAAGGCTGTGGCATGTCACTTCACAGTCTCTATAGTTTGCCTGACCTTATTGACGCAGCAGTCGGAATATCAGGGTATTTGTGATCATAAGTAGATACTTGTTTCCAATTACAAAATTTGATCCAACAATCAGCAATCATGTGTCAATAATTTATGGATTAGCTGATGACCTTAGGCCATGGGAGTTAACGAAGGTCACTTATGAGGGAAAAATTAAGCTGACTAAGATAAGTATGGTGGAGGCGATGAAGCATGAAATTAATAAAGATACGGAAAAGATATTAGAACAAAAATTTAATTTAATCTTTGGCGGACCTAAATCTAACCTTTGATGATATTCTTAAAATTAATCGGGAAATAAATATGTGTTATCACATCACAATTGTTATTATTAGATGCATAAAAGTATGAACATAACCAATCATTTTGATGATAATATAGGCAAATTATATTTGGTGATTTAGGGCTATTAATTGGAATCTTTTACTTTTTTAAATGTTGCAGTATTATTGGTATTATTATTTCAATCACAATGAAATTTATAATATTTTCATATTTGGCTTCAACATGATAATTCCAGTGCGTTGCTTCAGTTGCGGGAAGGTCATTGCTCATCGTTGGGACTAATTCTGTGAAATGGTGGGCGAACGTGACGAGAACGGAGAGCCAAAGGAAAACGTGGACGTGGGTAAGATCCTTGATAAACTGGGCTTCACACGCTACTGCTGTCGCCGAATGTTCCTGTCACATGTGGACCTCATTGACAAATTACTCAACTACAACATTTACAAAATTAGTAGCAACACTGCTTGATTTCTTTCATTTTTGTAAACATTTTAAAGTTGTCCAATTTGAAAGATATTATCCCACATTGATTTTTGAATATTTGTTAAAGTCTCATTGAATTTGAGAGTGATTGAGCTGTAGTTCTTAAATTTAACAATAAACTCTATTCAATACATTTATCAATTTATGAACTGCTAATTGTATATTTAACTTAATTAACAGGAAAGCACGAATATTTATGAGTAGTTATTTTGTTAAATTGAGAAATCTAACCTGTTTAAAGATCACTTCTTATTCAATTTTTAAGTTTTGTCATAACTCTAAACATTTTCCGAAGTAGAAGAAGAAGGAGTTAAAGCCGGATCAACTTGCCTTATAGCTAATCCAACATATTTGGCTACCTTTTCGATTTTTGCCCGTTGATCTCTGAACACTCCAATTTGAAAGAACTCCAGATACTCACGATGTATCTGCAAGCTCTCGATATATCTTAAGACTGGATCAATTTCTCTCTATGACATCTTGCTAAACTGAGTCGATTAAAGCATCTGTCTTGTGGCCACCTTGTTCGTGTCGGGAGTATACTTGAGAAAGATCTCCGCCAACTGTTGATATTTTTTCATTATATATGGATTAATTTAAAGGTAGATCCGAATATCACTTAGGAGCTATCTTGTTTCGAAGAAGATAGAAAGTTCCGAGCCAACCCAGTCCAAAGAAAATTCCAGAAACAAATGATAAGCCACATAGGCTCCCTATTTTCTTAAAGTCGATAATTCCCTCTTCTACGTGCTCGGGTCTTATAACTGGGGGAGCTGCTGGTCGCTCTCGATTTTGCTCCATCTAACTTATGATTTAATTATGGATTGTATAAAATTATGATCAATTTCAATCCTCTAACTCATCAACTACACCAGTAATATCAAATTAATTTTCAATAAATAATCATTCTTTTATTGCCCAAGGTAAAAGTGGCTACTCGATAAATATACTTTTATGAATGATAGTGCTCCATTAAAATAAGAGTAAAAAGTATTTCATGTGATCTGATTTTAGAGACTATTGTGATCACACAACCAATAACTGTTTCAGATTTGTTAATCAATACATATGAAAGAAAATGCAAGAGAAGACAGATTTCATTATTAATATAATTTCATTGAATCAATTCTGTCAAGTATGCCACTATTTGAGGGTTTTATAAGGCAGCAGCAACTCGCTCCTTGTCATTCATCTGTTTCTACACTTATTCACTCTTAGAATGACTATGCTACCGGCAGCATATCCTCAGTTTGTAGGTCGAAAAATGAGGCAGCTAGAGTTTGAGACGGTAGCTGATGGCGAGCCCTATCTGCTGAACAAGATGACAGTTGGGATTTGTAGGAACCAATTCAATTGTTATATTAATGAGTGTCTTTAAATTTCTTTGCAGTGTTTCTTTACCAAACAGGTCCATTGCTGTCTGTGTTACTTTGACACTTTTTTAATCAATCACTCCCAAATCCTCAAGAGAGCTTTCTCGTTTCTCAGGATCTTTGATAGTGCCGACCAACCACCGTACTTCTTCCTCAATCTCATCTAATTTTATCATTAGGAAAAATCCAAATAATTGCGAAACTTTAACAATAATTAGTTATCAGCACCCTCTGTAAACTTTAATGATAAAAATGATATCCCCTAATGATGAGAGTTATTAATTGTATAAATAATAAAGAGCTTAACCTTAAATAATATTTTTTTGAAATAAACATATTGAAGAAATGATATTTTAAAGAATTGAGGATCTTCTTATGTTTGAGCTGCACAAGTTGAATTTTGAAAAAACCTTAATTGATATTTTAAATGATATTTATGAGTCATATAAATACAATTTTATCAATAATGTAAGACACTTAGGAAATAAGATCTGTATTACATTGGTCAAGTAAAAATCAGTGATAATTTTTTACAATAAATTAATTTATGTAATATAACAACTATTACTGAACCAATAATTTTGCAATGTCAATATTCTTGATCACAAATTGGATTTACTCATTATATTGTTGATCCTTTTCTTGATTATTCATATATTATGGAACAACAATAGGTTCTCGATTTCATTTAGATGCCTAAATCAAATTTAATAATTGGAGAAGTAACGGTAATACAATTGATAATTGCCAAGCGGATAAGCATCTATAAACTATTTATAATCATAAATAGTAATAAACAATTAACTTTTAGTTGTTTGATGTGATCATAACTCTTATATTCAATTTAATATTATTTATTCTTCGAATTTGAAATTCTTCATTTTTCACGTTGAGAAGAGATGATCTGCCTTTTTGTTTAGATATGTGCAAAATAAACACTTATTATTGATAATTTTGCAGAAAAATGATATTTGATCATGATATCTTTAACTGTTCGATTTTTTCTTCCACTATAATTTTATTGGAATCACACTCAAATGATGAAAAAGGTTGTCATTTCATTAATACTGCTGGCTATTCTTGCAGTTTGTGGTCAAAGCGGCCCTCCTCACACTGGGCCTTATCCCATAGCTGACACCATCTACCATAACGGTGTTATTATTACGATGAATGATCTCTACCCACTTGCCCATTATGTGGCTGTGGCTGGGGGAAATATCATTGCTGTAGGCCTGGATAGCTCAGAGATGAAATATTACTCAAATAAGAGTACAGTACTGGTGGATCTAAAAGCCAAAACAATGATTCCAGGATTTGTTGATGCTCATTCTCATTTCAGTTTGACCGCCATTCAAATGAATCAAGGCTTCGACCTTTCCCCTCCACCTTTTGGAAGTGTTACATCTATTGCCGATATAATCACCAATATCCAAAACTACATTGCTTCCAATAATATTGCAGCTGGTAAAATTATATATGGAATGGGATACAGTGATATTGATGTCATCGAACATCGTCATCCCTCTCGCTTCGATTTAGATGCTGCCTCAACAGTAAACCCGATCTGCATCAGACACTTTTCCAACCACATTATGACATGCAATTCGCTAGCCTTGTCTTTGGTTGGTTATACTGACACTACTCCCAATCCTCCAGGTGGTTAAATCGATCACTTTCCCAATGGAACTATATATGGAGTAACTCGTGAATGGGCCATCATTCCTCCGCTGACCAAATTTGGTACAAACTTTTGGAATTTGACTGCTGCTCAAATAAACGTGACCACTCAGCACTACATTAGCTGTGGTGTTACCACTGCTCATGATATGCTTAGCTCGTTAATTGAGCCCATAGTTTATCATTCATTAGGAAACTCTTTTCCCATTGATATCAATGGATACTTCTGGATTACCTCAGCCAACCTGTCCACTTACCAGACTGCACAGACTTACGCAACAAGTAGATTCAGAATTGCAGGAACTAAGTTTATTTTCGATGGGTCTATCCAAGCATACACGGCTCTGCTCACTCAGCCTTACTGGGTACCACCAAGTGAAGAGTTTAATAATCTCAATAATTATGTTTATAATACTTCAAGGAGTTGCTTAACTGAAAATTGTGGAACCAACGACTTCGCAGCTCCCACATTGCTCCAGTCTCTCTTTCTCAATTTTTATTAAAATGGAGTAGACACCATCGTTCATTGCAATGGAGATGCAGCAAGTGATAACATGATCCAGGCAATGCAATGGGCTCGTTCGCAAACCAATATTGTCACTGATACCAGATTTGTTATGTTACATTCGCAAACTGTTAGAGATGATCAATTAGATCAATTGGGAGCCTTGGGAATAACTCCTTCTTTCTTTCCTGGTCATATCTACTATTGGGGTGACAAACATTACAGCACCTTTTTAGGACCTTCACGGGCAAACCGCATGGATCCTGTTGCTTCGGCTATCGCGAGAAACCTGACATATACATTACATAACGATTCACCGACCATTGCCATGGGATCTGCCAAAGGCTACAACACTTTCATCGGGATCATTTCTCACGCTGTCAACCGCAAGACCATTAAAGGGAGAGTTTTGGGAGCATAGCTGAGCATTACAGCCTATGAGGCACTAAAAGGGGTGACTATTAATAGTGCTTGGCAGGCCAGACAAAGCAATATTAAGGGTTCAATTGAGGTTGGAAAATTAGCAGATTTAGTGATCCTTTCAGGAAATCCTACGCAATATCACCCAAGTAGCATCGCCGACATTAGTGTTTTGACCACTATTAAAGAGGGAAAAATTATCTATGGCAGTCTTCCATGATTAGCATATGCATCTTATAAAAATATTTCTTCGATTATTTAACAATTTAAGCATAAATAGGACTTTAAGGTATCAATGAAGCCTATACTTGCAATTATTTAAATGATCATTGCTGCATCATATTTTAGCCTTCCATTTGCGAGTCTAATTCTTATGGTATTTTTGTCTTTTAGTCTGGTTCTGGAGTTTATTTGCTACAATTACGAAAGAAACAACAAAATATTAGAAAATATACTCCGAAAACAGATAAGGAGTATATCTATATAATCCATTTAGGCTTACTGTCCTCCTATTGACTCTTACAAGTTGCTTTTCCTTCATTAACTTCCTGATTCCATTTTTTGATTCTTTCAACTACCTCGACTCCTTTTGATTTTTCCATAAGCCATTTATTCCAGATTGATTTTTCTTCAATATGAAAAGGATAGCCCCAACAATTGAATTCTATATAGTTCTCCATAAAATAATTAAAATATGGATGTTGCCAGCTGATAATCTTAATGAAATAGGGATATTAACTTTCCTCAGGACAGTATTATTAAAGTGAGTTTGCAACTTAATCAAAAAAGATAGGGTTATTTTTCCATGAATAAAATAGAGACAACTTAAAGGTTGTTTCGTCTGCTTCGAAGTTCCATAACTTATAATATTACACTGCAAATTTAGGATTGCCCGTATAATTGGTCTCTTTGTTTATCTGTTTTTGTTTTGTTTGGAGAATCACCTGAAAGAGATAGTCACTCGCAACAAAATAAGGATTCATATATTCGATAGGGAAAGAAATGTTCTGATCTTAATATTATCTAGTTGCTTGCTTTTGACCAATTGCAATAATGTGTTTAAGAGTTGATAAACTATCCTACAGAAATTTACTCTTAGGCTTTGATAAAATAAACCAGTTCTCCAGCCCTGGAAAAAGATTAACGGTGATATTATACTCAGTGTCAAATAGAGAGGTCTTATTGCCACCATGAGAGCTGACCGAGTACGCTCCCAGAATTACTTCTGGATAATTTCCAATTTTATTGTAGATATACTTTTACTTCGATGGGTTATCCACCCAAGCCAGATCGCGAACGAAGAAAGTGTTCGCATCCATCCACATCCCTCCATATTTATACAGCAACATCATACGAATGAGATCAGCCTTTAGTTGGACTACTTTAATATCTGCAGCCGCCATAATCGCATTAATACTAGCCATTTCCTAAATATCGAGATATTCTTAAAGATTGTACTTTGAGAGCAAGCTAAACTACCAATGATTTGCTTCTGCTAAATGTTGTTTGTTCTGGATGCAAAGTTGAGTAAAAGCTGATGCTCCTTGATAACCCTGCTACCAATAGACCCACATAATTTTTGGAAATGTATCCACAGCACTGCTGAAAGCTATACTTATGATGATAATAAAAATGTATTGGCATGATGGACTTACCATCGATGTTGGAATTTTGCTTATTAATAATTAAGGTCAATTATAATAAATGTACTCGGTTATGCAGGCATAGATATTTTTATGAATATCTTACCGATTAGAATAAATCATCTTATTAGCAACTCCAGCCTATTTCAACCAATTCTATCATTAAAAAATAATGTATTTTAATTAAGTTTTGAATTGGATAAAATGTTAACTTCACAATCAAACAAATTCCTCAAGATGAGATTCAATGCGAACAAAATGCTGGTAATCAGGGTCATCCCGACCACCAATATTTAATAAAATGTTCATACTAACCTTCAAACATTATCTTGCCTTTTCAATTTACTTGGCATTAACGTATACGCGAGCAAGGTTGCCAATTGCTAATGCTGACCAGCGGTTGTGGTCTGAGCCGTAGAGGTCACGGTATATTTTTAAACTCTGATCAAAATCTTGAACAGCTTCTGGCTGTTTATCCAAAAAGCTCTGCGAAGTTCCTCTTAAGCACAACAAACTGGCCTTTTCCTTTCTCTGTTTTTAATCAATATTTTGAATATGACTCAGTAAATCTAAAGCTTTATTAAAATATGCTTCTGAATCCTCATAGTTTTATTTTTTAAACTCCACCTACCCGAGTGATTTCACAATATGAACTAGATGACTTTACTGATCACCACTCATTTCCTAGTATGCATTCACCGCCTATCGTAAACTTAACTATGCGTCTACTAGAGTTGACTTACGCACATAGTCTTATTCGTGAGAGGCCTGCTTCATTTTATTATATCCTTTGTATTGTAACGCTTCTGCTGTTATAGCCTTAAATGATGAGTTTAGCTTTTAATTTTCTTGCGAAATTGCCAAGCATTCATCAAACATTTTATTAGACTCCTAAAAACCTCCGAATTCAGTTTATAGTTTTCCTTTTTGAATGCACATCTAACACCATTTTAAAGAGTTCTTACCCTCTGATCTATTAATATGATATAATTTACTTGGCTGTGGCATTCAAAGCTGCAGTAGCGAACGACTTCGCTGTGTTATAATCATTTTTCTCCAAATAAACTTGAGATAAACCCTATAAACTCTGGGCAGCATCAGCATGATGATCACCCTCGTTTTATTTGACACACTCAATCGCTTTTTTATATGATTCCTAAGCCTTGTCTAAATTGCCTTCCTTCAAATACTTTTCGCCTTGACTGTGATACATATTAGCAGCTTTTTTAGCATAATTTGAAGCACCTACATTATGGATAAGATACTCGAGTAATCTCCTCTGCATTTCTCAATAATAGCCAATTGATGATTAGCTTCTGCTTTATTGAGACCAGGTTATTAAAATTCATATTATTTTTCGTATGATTGCTTCCATTAATTCCATAGACCTAAATGTTGATAAGCCCACCTTACCGCTGTTTTATCAGACGGTTTAGCCTTTCGTATTAAATTTATTAAATCAACCATATTAGTTTCCGAACTATCTGTTATTATTGCTGGTAATTGAGCTTTGATTTCTTCAATATTAGACCTGAGCTATGTCGGAGCAACCATCTTTTCAAGGAGCTTCAATATATCGTAACTTTATTATAACAATTTGTTTTGCTGGAGGAATAATGGTCGGTCCAAAGGTTGAGTCAAGTAGAAAGCTGATAGCAAAGTTACGCCCAAGGAGTAGATATCATTTTTTTTGCGATCAGCTTACGATTAATAGTTTATATCAATCATGAATTGACCGTTTGCAGGGGCTCTCTTTGGATTGGTGTTTTTGTCCCCCTTCGAACAATTATCAAAGGATCCTAGTAGAAAGCAATTTTTATCAATTGAAAAATAAACATTTGCAGGTCGAATATTGTTATGGGAAATCCCTGCTCGGTGCATCGCATCTAAAGCTAAAACCAAGTCACTTGTTAACTTATTGAATTAATTAACAGACCAGTCTAATTTATTGCTTCTGCGGAATAATATAATTTGGCTCAAATTAGCCTCCACGGGTTCCATCACCAGAACTTAACTACTCAACTTCGCCACAGATTCAGTACCTGTAGGAAAAGAATAATTATCGATCATTCTATGAAGATTTTTTGTTTGCAAATTGCTAATCAGATCGGTAAAGTGAATCTCCTACAATATAGTTGCGTAAGTATGACTATCATAGCCTTCAAAAGGTCTTATCAAAAGCGATTGATTCATACCTCCAGCTTACGTTGCTAGAAATAGCCATCGCTACAAGACAAGCTCATCCTCTAAAGCAGTTTCGATAGTAATGTTCCGAGTTTTATTATCTACTGCCTCTTGGAGACTAGTAAAAACTTCTGTTGAAACTTGAATCTCCTCTTTATATGGTTCCATAACATTCAAAGTATAAATAGTTTTTCGTCCGGTGTGTTTGCGAAATAGATCTCCAAATTTGTGGAAAGGAGGGATATATTTCTGTGGAGATGGAATATCTTTTGCGCAAACCATGGTTTCCTTCATGGATGAGGTTTATATCTTACTATCTGAGCTACCCATTTGATTTGTGATATAAATTCAAATATTTAAAATAGATAAAACGTAAAAACAATTAAAATGAACTTCCTTCAATAATGAAATTGAAAAGGATAAATTTTAAAAAGATGGTGTTTGAGCAATTTGACATTCAAAAGACATATTATTGTACAACTATTAAATACTGTCATTTATCATCGTTATTTAAAATGCGGATTCTTTTTCTCATCTGTGATGTACTGGATGTACTGCCGCGTGGTAGTGCTTTTCTTTCACCTTCAATTTTATCAATCCTATGAGTAAATGCCTGCGTAAACTCTAGGTCTTTATCACAACTTAAGCATTTGAAGGGCATTCTCCTGATAGCGCCCTCCTTCTCCTGCTGAATGTCTTCAGCTATGATCATAACTATCTATTTAATCTTGTCCTATACAAACTGAAAAGCTCGTTTGATTTCTTCCTTATCTGCCTTATCCCCCAATGTTTCAGACACAATATGCAGTTTCTAGTTTACTCTCTGCTTCTCTTTATCAAAATTTTATTGACCTACTTTCTTCTCGACCTCTTCCTCCAAATTTCTGCTCTGACGTTTAATCATAGCCATTACATTTTCTATCATTTTTTAATCAAACTTTTTATCCTCAAACCGTTTAATCTGCAAGCACACATCGGTTAATTTTGATCTGTCTTTTTCTACTTTTCTCGTCGCTATCTCGATCTTATCTGTTAGTAAATCCTGGATAGTTGTAATTCTACTCATATCCTTCTCTATTTTTGAAAATTTTTATTAGATAATTTATTCAATATGTTCCAGTTTGAAAGTAATACCTTGCTCTAAGTTTTTACGTTAGGCCTCAATTTTGTTCATGCTGAGGGAAATATTGTTTTGGGAGGATTACGCGGTCATTATTTAGGGCTTGTGACCAGACCAGGCAATTTTGTTGAGAATTGGGTTTTACTTTGCATTGAGACGCGTTTATATTGAGTCCAGCTTGGCAGATACTGAAGCGTATTGCAAATTCTATTGCTGATATCTCGATTGTAGTTTTTTCTTCTTTTTATCTCGGCCTTACTTAATCGTTATTTCCTCAATGGAGATACCACCACTAACAATTTTTGTTGGCTCCTTCATGGTTTTTCTGTGATTTACTACAGTAGAAGGCGTACTTTCAACTTCTTTTCCAATGGGTTCAATAGGATTTCTGCTTTCATAGGCTTCAAAGATATTTCTCACCAAATAGTCATTTGTAGCAATTGATGATTTCATTTTCTCCTCTGTTTCTAATACTTTAGCAGCCACAGTTGCAACCTCATTTTCGAGTTGTTTCCTACACTAGTCAATCATTGTTTCCATTTACTTCTTGCTGAGTTGTTAAACCTCTTCTCCTACTTTTCCGCCAGTAATATTCAACTGTTTTTTAATGGCAACATGCTCCTCTTCAAAATTGTCAATTCTTCCTCTCCATTCATCAGCAAAGCGTTCATTTTTAATAGTCCAATCATTTAAAAAGGTATTAAAGTATTAATGATCCTCTTTGCGTTTCCTTTAATATTTTTCTCCCTCGTAATCCATCTCTTTGCGTATTCTCTACAATTTATCTTAAACTGCATATCTGATTTGACTCAACTAGCGCGTATGTTCCTGCAGTATTTTGTCATGAGCACTGAGTATGGAATTAAGAGTGGAGGTAAAGTGAGAAAACTTATCTGTATTTATTGATATTTATAGGAAAGAAGGAATTTCTTTTGTTTACATTTTGGAATTAGAAAATAGATAATAATATGCTTTCTTTAAATAATCACGAAACCTGCCTAAATTAATGGATGTCAAGAACTAATAACTTTAGGATAATAATTTTTAAATAATCTTAATGGGATTTCATTTATAGAGAAGGAAAATAGCTCTCTTTGTTAACAATTACTATTTAAGCATAAGATCAAGCGGTTCTCCGCAATGAATGAGAACTAAAGCTTGCAACTGCATGCTGTGATTAGAGAAAGATAATTATTAATTAAATAACTGATATTTTAAAGTATCTAAAATAGATGATAAAGATAAAACTAATTAATCTCTAGCAATTCCAATTCAGAAAATTTACAACCATGCAATTAAGAAGAAGCTTAATTAAGAAGGAATACGATTCACTCAAATCAACAACGAATTAAACATGTGATCTTAAATCAATTACCAGTAACACATAAAAGATAACACTATTTCATAGATGTGATTTTTTATCCCATTATTTGGGCAAATATTTATTAATTCAAGATTCAATGATCGTCACAATGCAATAGCCACAAATGCCAAAGGAAACTAAATATCGCTTTGTCGTAATTGCAGTATACTTGGCAGCTGCACTCGTAAATTCACTTCCCAATAACACTTTTTCTGGAATGAATTCTACAGTTGAAACACTCTTTGGTATATCAGCAGTGGAAGTCACTCTAAACACATTGTTATTCCCTATTGTCCACGCTATTTTGGCCTATCCCTGCAACTGGATCATCAATCGCTATGGAATTAGGATCAGCTATTTTATTGGAGGTGGACTTGTTACTGGTGGAGCCTGGTTAAGAACGTTTTTGGCTGAAGGAAATCCATATATATGCCTGCTGGGATCTCTAACTGCAGCAACAGGTAGTATATTTATTTTAAATACTGCAATGAAATTGATCTTTAACTGGTTTTGCAGCGAAATGGTTCCATTGATTACTTTTGCTTGTGTAGTGGCCAATCTTCTCTCTTTGTCATTGGGTCTCATTATTTCAGGGTTGATTATTGACTCCAACAGCACCAAGGAAGATGTTCTCAATTTTTTAAGAGTCGAGGCAGCCGTTATCACAATTCCCTTTATTTTATTATTGGTGTTCATCAAATAAAAGCCAGATATAGCTCCTTCCAAAGCAGCAGCTGCTGTTGGTGCTCAAAAGAGATAAAAATATACAGTAATAATGGAAAAATTATTTACTAACAAATAATACCTCAAATTAGCAGTCG
>Ga0302186_10000805_pt1 | contig 27109 bp, 25 predicted proteins | sample II_Bog_E1_2_FD_198782 | JGI IMG/M metagenome (GOLD analysis project Ga0302186, IMG submission 198782) | Peat permafrost microbial communities from Stordalen Mire near Abisko, Sweden - II_Bog_E1_1 | ecosystem: Environmental > Terrestrial > Soil > Wetlands > Peat | place: Sweden: Abisko... | reverse complement strand
CAATTAAAATTTTATTACTTTGATTTTTGTTTGTAGGATCAATGCTTTCAGGATCCCAAATCTTGATATAACTTGATTTGATTCCGTTTTCAATGTCGATACCATAAGTCAAAAGAAAACCTTCTTTGGTGGAAATGTTTTTGTCAATGAAATGTAAGCCGTCAGAATATGGTGAAAAACACCCAATGATCGAATTTGTCTCATATATATAAACAGTGCCTTTTTTTTTACAACAAAAATACAGACGAGGTTCAACATACAAAGCTCCATTTTGTGATATTTCAATATCGTTTAGGGTTGGAAGCGTGATATCGGGACCAGGGTTAGGCTTGTCCTGTATTGGTTCTTGCGTGAAGAAGATAAACCGTTTAAGCTGCTCGTTCATTGAAAGAGATGAGTTTCTGAGATAAATTTGATAATTTTTGTATTTCCTTCAAATTATTTTGAATTTATTGAACTTTAAATTTTTTTTTTGGTCGTCTCTCGAAGAAAAAAACAAAAAGAAATAATAATATAGCTTTAAAAAAGAAATGGTATTTCTCAAATGTTAATCTATTCTTATTAAAATTAATGAATTCTCATTATGAGATTATGTTTGATATCTTTTTCTGAATAAAGCCCTATCTAGATAGAATAAAAGAAAAATATTAAAAAAAAAAATGAAAAGAAATTTAAACTTAATTCAAATGACCTGTTGAGCCTTTCTTATTCTTCATCAAATTCTTTTTGGTCTGACTCATAGAAATAACTTTTGAATTTGTTTTGGCTTTATTTTTCTTCACCCTCCACCATTGTTTCACCAAATTTTGGATCATAGCTTTAACTTTCATAAGAATCAATAAAAAGGTCAAGATAAAAAAAATCAAATTAGACATAATGCATATCACTGCAACTATATATTGAAATATTAGAGAACTTTCAGAAGCGAAAACTTCCGATGAAAACACTGATATAATACAAACGACCATCGAAAGCAATTCAATAAAATTACATAATGATTCCTTATAAGGTTGTTTTTTCCTAGTTAATTCAAAGAAGATAAAAAGAATTGCAAGCATGAGGATCAATCGAATTTCATTATTGATCGTATTGCTCAAAGATGAAAAAAAGCTCAAAATGAACTTGCGAAAGAAAATAAGACATTCCCAATAAAAAAAGTCTGATTTGTAATCTTTATAAAAAAAGACAAAAGTTTTACTGATTTCCAGATTTTGTTTATAGTTATCGATGAACTTCTCTTTTTGTTTATCATTTTTCAGAACTTTCCCATTTCTCGATTTCTGTAGATTTGAAATCAATTCTTCGAGTTTTCCCTCTTCAAAATCATTGACAGAACTAGGTTTGGATGTCATGTCCTTAGGGTCATGAGATTCCATTTTTTGAGTATCAAAAATCATCATACTTTCATTTTCTTGTTTTTTATTCTGGATTTTATTATTTGTTCTGGATTCAATTTGTTTATCAGTACTCAAATTTAAAGTCAAGGCGATTTTTTTTGAAGTAATGTTTGGTTTTACACTTTTTGCTTTGTATTGATCCAATCTGGAAATAATAGATTCGGCTCCAGAATTGTTAGCCATTCTCATAAAATTATAATTTTTCTTCAGAATCAAAAAGAGAGATAATGGGAAAAGCATGCCCCAAATCAATAATCCAGGCATCCCAAAGAAAAGTACATATCTAATATGACTACTTTGCCAACATTGGATTTCTGGACTTTCTCTTAAAAAGCTCTTATCTTCATTTTGATCAATGCTCATACAATCAAACAACCCGAAACATGATTTCACTATCAAAGCATAGAAGATGAAAGTGGAAAGAACAATAAAAATAATGGTTTTTGATAAAAACCCACTAATGCTCCTGGGGATTTTGCTAAGACGAGCCTTGAACTTTTTGGACATTCCCATTAATAAAGTGATTATGAGCCAAACTGTGAAAGCGAAGATAGAAAAGGCAATGGGCAAAATGGTATTGAAGACCTCCTTAAATATCACATTTGTTTGCGGGTCAAAATACACACGTTGGACAATACAATCGTTGGTGATGACTTGATCATTGGAAAAAGAGAAATAATCATTTTGATTAAAGTAATTGTTGAATGAAGGAAAAGGAATGGTAGCTGATGAAAGCAAAATTATGCTGATATGTTGACTATGATTGATTAAAATCTTCAGAAGAGTGCTGAAAGATGAGGTTCCATCGTTTTCTTTCTTATGGACTTGTTCTGCCATATGAAAATTCATCAAAATATAAAGGATCATCAACACTCCATAAAAAACCAATCGAACAATTACTACTGTTCCCACGGAAGCACATTCCAGACAATAGTCTGTTGCATCATATTTACCATAATTATAATTGCAATAAAAGCACAAAACCCCTTCATTTCCTATCTCACAAACTCCATTTATTAATTCATCATCACTTACTTCTGTTTCAGAAGATAAATCTAAAGAACAACCAAGACAAGCCTTCGAATTCACACATGCGGCAACATTATTCGAGGTATTATATTTTCTATAAAAACCTGGTAAAGGACATATTGAAGATCCTCCCATACATTTTGCATTTGGGGGACATACATAGCATTTTTGAAATTTAATGGCTGTGATCATGGGATCGACTAAAGAATATGTTCCAGAAAGACATTCTTGACATGATGAGTCACTTGTGATGATTTCTCCGATTTTACAGGGTCGGGAAAAGAAGTTCAATTCAATTGATAAATCGTTTTGCAAAATTTCATCATTGGCATTATTTAATAGTCCCAGAAAAGCACCCGACAAAATTAGTTGGAATTGGGAATTTGGAGTTGCTTTTATATTAAGATTTGGAAATGTTATAATGCCTTCTTCTGCCTTTGTTAATCCGTTGGCAAGCAGGATCGAAATATTATCAGATTTAGTAAGATTTTGCTTCAAAGTGAAGATGGAATTATTATCGAAGATTAAAGTATTGTTGAAAGAATCCTTCAGTTCTAAATCAAGAGAAAATGTGTTTCCACTTGCTATTTCAATAGAATCAGTCGAACTTGTATTAGAAAGAGAAAATTGCAAAGGGTAGGCAAAGACTTGATTAGTAAAATTAATCGCATCAAAATTGTTAAGAAACGTATTGTTATTGAGAATAGTAAGACTTTGGGAGAAAACTGTAGGGCTTGCGAATTCAGCGTAATTATTAATGAAGTAGTTAGAATCTAAAGTCAGATTTGATAGTTGATAATCTTCTGGTTTGAAAAAAATACAAGCAGCCAATCCTTGCACCATATTGTTCTTATTCAAAGGATCTATGACTGCTGTATTTGATTCAAAATTGCAATTCGACACAATTATTTGAAAACTTCCCTTGAAATATAAAGCACTTCCCAGAATTCCTGAAATATTGGTAAATTGAGAAAAAGTGATATCTACTAAAGATAAATCATATTGAGAATTTATTTCGGAATAAAATTGAAGGGCACCATTGGTATAATTCGAAAAGAAACAGGATGAAATGTTGAATGATTGGAAATTTTGAGTGAAAAGGCAAAAAATCTTATCTGAAGAGTTTTGATTGTTTAGATTTTCGAAAGAACAGTTCATGATTTGAATGATTAGCCCACCTTGGAGAGACAATGAATATCCTAAATATTGGGAAAAAATGCCATTGGTAATTTTTAGTGAAAGAACAATAAGAGGATCAATGTTTTCATAGTAAAATTCATTTGGAAAGGAAGGGTCTAAACTTGTGTTATTATCAAAAGTGCAATTATCTAAACTCATATTAGCTCCAACAATGTCAAATAAGAGTCCTTTGTTGTTTAGAAACGACACATTAAATACGTTCAAAAGTCCATTTGTAACGAGGGCATGGGAATTTCTTGGGCTTATGCTTTGAATAATTTGGGCATTTTCTAAATTTAGTCCTGAATTTTCAATATCAAACAAATTTAATGTGAAGAAATCATCAAGATAATTATTGAAGTAGAGATCCTGAATAAAAATGAAACTATTAGTTGATTTGAAAGCATTATCACCTTTGTTTTTAATGAAGTTGATGGAATTTACCAATATCGTGGCATTATCTAATTCAAGAAAATCGCCTGCAATTGTGTTTTCATTGATGTTCAATTGATTAATCAGAACTTGTATCCCTGAGAATAAAAACAATGAATTGTTAGAATTCGAATTTCCAATGAGAATATTTGATAACACCACTGTTATTTCAAAAGACCACATCAGATAAATTGGAATAGGCCCATTTTTTATTATTGTTATGTTATTCACAAAGAATTTGGTTGATGATAGGAAATATATGCATGATCCTTCAACTGCAGATGTATTATTGCAAATAATGTTATTAATATTAATGGGAACTGTCTCATCATCTGTCACACAAGAAATTATACCATTACCTAAGGAAGTTCCATTAAACATTTCAACATTCGAAAGTTGGAAACTATTTATTGAATTCACATAGAAAGCTGCACCAGCGAAACCCGAAAAAAAATTCATGATCGAAATATTTAAAATCACAACCTCCGTAGCAGCATCTATATCGAAAACCCCTCCCATATAAGCACTGGAGCCTGCCACGATACAATTCTGTAAATAAACCTGGCTATTTCCAAGAATTATGAATGACCCTCCTGAGACTTGTGCTGAAGAATTCAATATAGTTAAATTCTTCATGAAACTGTTGGTAAGAAATATATACATAAAGCCGCCATTCATCAAAGAAACACTATTTTGCGAAAAAGAAGAGTTGAACTCCAGATTATCGATATTGCTGCAAAAAATAACACCATTGCCTCTTGCGAAAGAATTATATATTTCAAGAAAATCCATCATTACGGTGGGGAAATTCTGGAGATATATGGCTCCACCGTCACCAGCCGAAGAGACGTTCATATAAATTTGAGAAATGATTAAAGATTCCCCTGAAATCACCAAAAAATGACCACAAAATCCAGAAGCTGTGGAATTATAGAATTGCGAATTATTAATAACAACAGAATATATACTGATAATGCCCATTCCTCCTCCATTTCCAGACATGCAAGAACAATTGAAAAATTGGTTATTTTCCATATAAAGAACATAATTATTTTCTGAATAACTATAACTTGAAGCTGCAACAAAGGTGATGCTCCCATGCATATGAATAAAACTCAATGTATTACACATAAGATTGATGAATGTATTATTAATAACAGTAGCTACAACAAAATGATCTAATAAAATTCCTTTATATTCAAAAGTTGGATTCGTCTCTAAAGTTATAAATTTACTATTATATAATTCCAAAATTCCACCATGAGGAGAAGCACTTATGAACCCTGAGGCGATTTCATTTATCGAACTGGAAACAAATAAGTTATTATTTAAATAGGAATATGTCAAACTCCAAAGATTTATTAAAGCTCCTTCATAAGCTGCCAAAAATACGGTTTTTCTTATAATAAACCCATTATCTTTAAATATGCTGTTGGAGATATAAACGATATTATCCGATTCGAAAGAAAACACATAATGAAGAATATTCGGAGGAACATATGTATTTCCTATCACAGTGATATTAGTTAAATTGCAGATTCCATACATGATTTTCATTATTGGACGGATTCCCATAATGTTATTGAGGATGTTGACCTGATAACACATAATATTTGCGTTTAAAACACCTAAATTAGCGAAAACACTGATTTGTATAGTATTTTCTATCAAAGATGAATTTTCCATTTGGGTGTTTTGACAAGTTTGATCAGTATTCCAAAAATATGTCAAATGGTTCGAGAAAATGAAAAGTTCTTGATTATCATTGAGAAGAAGATTTTGTAAATAATAAACGGAAAAACAATTCACATATTTAATCATGGTTTTATGAAGTACGAAGACATTTCCACCCGAAATATATAATAAGGAAACACTTCCATTGATAAATTCAAAAAGGCAATTTGTCATTAAAGAGAAATTTTGATCAATTATTGAAAAAATGTTATTGACAAAAATCAAATTTTGAAACGAACAATTTGTTACAATAATCAAGCCATCTTGGGCATTCACTAAAGTGATTTGATTTGTTTCCAGAAAAATAGAATTATTCAGATAGGTTTGACAATTTATTAAAGAAAATGTGGTCAAGAGTGGGTTTGAAATGTTAATTAATGAAAGCTCCAACAGCGAAACATTATTGATGTTTTCAAAATTCATCATTGTTATCACATCATTTATTATTGACGAAAGGCTGACATTTTGGAAATTCAATTCATTAATGTTATTAAAATAAAAAATTCCAACATAACTCATATTGGTGAAAATCGAGTCTTCAAAATTGAAAACAGAGTAGGAATCTATTAGGCCATCATAATAAATTACATAAGTGCAATTAAAAATCTGCTGGAAAATGTTCGCCTCAAATTGGAAATTTCCTTTAAACTGAATTAAATTTATCACGAAAGCGCCATTGTTTAAGGAATTGTCAATATCATATTGATTGTAATTCATTATTATGGTATTTGAGATTGAGATATTTTGATAATTCATTTCATAATTTGTAAAATTCGTGCCACTCATAAAAATCATATAGAGACTATCATATTGGTTTCTATTATAAAAGATCAAACCACCCGGGAAATAAACATTATCAATGAGAGATCCATTAATGGTCAGGCTTCCCCCTAATGGAGCCATTGTTATTAAAGTAGTCCATCCTTTGGTTGAATTTAAAGGGAAGAAGTTTAGAAATGAACAATTAGCAATTGTGAGATGGGGATAGTCTAAATTATCATTATTATCAAAAATATATTCCAAATTAAATAGCCCATAGAAAACGGAATTTTGGGTTTTGTTAATTTTTCTATTCACAAGAAAACAATTATTTGATGAATTAAGAAAATCCTGATCTAAACAGCAACTTTCAGTTATTGAATTATAACATTGGGAAGGGTCATTACCATTTTGAACGAGGACGTCATTTCCCACAAATTCGATATTTTGTATAGAAAAGCTTTTTGAAATGAAAAGATAAAATTCATTCGTCTTGAAAATTAAAGTCACATTTTGTGTAGGATCCATAGGTTTTAAGATAATGTTGGTGAGACTTCTTCGAAACAGTTCCTCCTCTCCTATGGCGACTAAGGATCTTAGGAGGTAGTGATTTCCAGCATAAAAATTGAATTCTACACTTGAATATAGATAGGAGTTCAGAATCTTGCTTTCTTCTTGGAAAGCTGTTAATGGGTCGTTGTAAATTTCGTCAAAACCCGAAAATGAGGATATGGAGGGACTCAATGAGTTCAAAATCAAAATTTTCCTTGAAAGAAGGAAAGTTGAATTTTTCAGAAAACAATTGGTTTGGATAGGCAGAGAACCAGTGTCTACTTCTAATTTCAAAATGGTTGGATAATTTATATCGTAATGGGAAAAATCGCAGACATAACAAGTCAATTGACCAGACACGAGCTCATTTAGACATTGGCTAGATGAGGTGAAAAATAGCAGGAAAAACGAAATAATTCGAAACATTTTATTTGAAAATTAAGCAATAAAACTGAAATACAATAATATTTTATTTTTTTTTAAATGTGGTGATGAGCTGCCCCAAGGTTTTTTAAAAAATAAAAATTTTTTTTTTTTTTTTGAAAAAAGAGTTTATGGTGGTTTATTTTTTAGTTCAGATTTGTTTTTAATTTAAAATTCAAAAAACAAAAAAAGTAAAAAAAATGTTTAAAGGCTGCTAAACATATTAATTTCTTTTAAAACAAAAACTAAAAAGCCATAGAATAATCAAGTAAAAGTTTGGATGTCCCATTGTGGAAATTTTTCGCATGTTCTTCTTCTTTTCTCTTATGACAAGTTTCACAGGAAAATGGTCTTTTTTCATTAAGAGATCTATCAATTATTTTCCTTTCTCTCCTTTCAGGCATTTTAACTTTATAATTCGGTGCGTTTACGTTCAACACATTGCTTTTGTCAGTTAAATAACATTCTTTTAAGTAAATTGCTATGTTTTTATTGCAAATTTTGTTTAGAAAATTCATCTCTTTTTTGGGTTGATTGAATTTATTAAAGCTCAGCAGGTTCCTTTTATATTTCTTTGTCATTTTCCAACTTTGTTTCAATTCTTTGGTGACAATTAATGGTTTCATATTCGTTAAAAGATTAAACATTCTCAGATTTTCTATTTGGATTTCCTTGCTTTTCTGAGAAACAGCAGCTTTCTGAGGGTTATTTTGAAATTCTTGGGATTTTTGTCTTTTTTTGGAAATTATATCAATAAGTTTTTTTGACAAAATCCCATTTTCTCTTTCAATTTCCTTGTTTTTATCAATTTTTTGCTGTTTCATTGTGATTTTAGAGTCAATAACTGGATCTTTGCTCCTTTCTAAATAATTCCGAAGAGAACTTTTATTATCTTGTTCCCCCTTCATGTGTTTATAAAGAATGGCTCTTTCCTGGAAAATCGAGAAATAATCATTGGCCTTTGGTGAAATAAAGTTCATTGAAACATTTTTTTTTGCTAAAAGTTCCTTGAAAACAATAAAAAATAAATAAATTTTTTATGTCTTTTAAAAAATCGTTTTATTTCTTTTTTTATGCTAAATACAAAAATATTAAAAACTAGAAATTATTAATAAAAGGGGGCATTCAAGCAAAAAATAAAAATAAAATATAATTTTTTTGTTTCCTTTCAATTGCTACTCCCCTCATCATACGATTCCATCAATTCCTTCAACACCAATTTAGATGAATTTGCTCTTTCTTCATCTGAATTTCGGCTTTTGAAATTCGTCAGATATTTCAAACAAACTTGGATTGTCACGAGATAATATCCATAAATGGAATTTGTCAGATTACTGGTGATGAATTTGTCAATGATCGTGCAATCTGTGATCAATCCAGGCATATTTGTTTTAGCCACTATATAGACATAAATTGAGAGCATTTCATCTCCTCCGAGATTATCATCAAACAAATAATAATTTCCTTCATAAAAGTCTCGAATTTCTTGTAGCACAAGTTTTGAAATGTTCATTATATGTTTCAATTTATGAAGCGGGCTTTTATGGTTGCTGATTTTCTTGAGGTTCTTTATCGCCTTATAATATGGGTTATAATGAGACAACTTCATGGTTTCTTCTTCATTTAATGAAGAATTGTTATTCATTTCACGATTTTTCTCATTGATAATAGGGTTTTGAACGGTGCTGGCCCGACCCATCATCAGGTTATCCATGGAAAAAGTGGTAGTTTCTTCACATTTTTCATTAGAATTTCTTAGTTTTTCCAGATAATCTGCTTTTCTTTTTAAAAATATATAGTTAACTGTTCTTTCATTCAGGCAGAACTTCTCTGATATATCGAAATCCTGAGGTTTGAAGTTCTGATAGGAGGGTAATTGCTTCTCAATGTGTTCTATCATCGATTTGTCAATTTTCTTCTGAATCTCATAAATCAAAGGATAAATGTAATCATCGAATATGATGGAAGTGACAAAATTCAGCATATTTTCTTTAGAAAAGAGGAAATAAATCAAACAATTTTTGAATTCCCCCAGCCTGTAAAAAATGCAAATGGTCTCTTCCAATACTCGTATGAATTGCCTGAGCTCCATAAAACATGTCTCAGCTTTCTTCACATACTCCTGTCTATTTTTTTCATTTAATTGAGCATATTTCTTATCTGTGCAAAGCATCTTCTCATATTTGTTGCAAAAATAACTAATAAATTGTTGTTTGATATGAGCGAGAGAATGACTTTGGATATCTTTCAAGTCCTTTTCGATTTTTTCTGTGACGGCCCTATAATGATTCAAAATCCTGACTTTTTCCCATTCTTCTTCCTCTATTTCCTTTTCTTCATGCTCATCACAATTATCCTCCTTTTTATACTTCATGCCTTGAAACACATCTCCTTGGCCTTGAACAAAAGTGTTGTTTTTGAACTCCAAAAATGACCCTGATGCCAATTTATGCTTGATGTCCATATTCAACTTGATTTCCTTGCCTTTTTCGTTTTTTTGCAACGCGTGGTATTGATCATCAAGCAATGGAGTCTTAAACAACATTTTCTTCAATTCTTCTTTATTCATCACGCTACTGGGATTTGGCTCTTCCAAATTATGAGAATATAAATGAGATTCCACTGAAGGTTTTTTAGAGTCGCATGGATTAGGAGCTGGTTGGGAAAAACTAAAGCTATTGCTGATTTGATCTAGTTCATACATATATTTTGCTAAAGGCTCCTTTCCTTTATAAGTTTTAAGACGACGAGGCAGAAAATTTCCCCATTCAAAAGTCTGAGCGAGCTTTCTGCATTCTTGTTCGAAGTAATCTTTCCAACTAAGCTTTAATGTGTATATTTTAAACAATGTTAGGAATTATTTTTTCAAACTGAATTTTTGGAGGAACAATTTCCTTGACTTTTGGGACAACAACAAAAAAAGGATAAACATGAAGTTTTGGAATTTGCAAGCTCCAATTCTTCATCTGATGATTGAACATCTGAACGGAAAGGCTTGATTAAGGGTTTTGGGGGCTGGGTGTTGCCCATAGATGTACTGGATTTAAGTGGTTTTGGGATCGAAAATCAAATTTTATTAAATAGGTATATATTAAAGATAATAACAAATGATTTTTATTTTAGTTTGAGCTTTTTTATAATAATCGCATCATCTCTTGAATACATTAAAAAATTATAATTTTTTTATATTATTATAAAAAATAATAGCATTTTCTAGAATTATATCATTTTTTAATAAAAATTTTATTGAATTTTTTAAAAAATTAAGCAAACACATTGAAATAAGTTTTTTTAATTATAAGTTATAGTTAAATCTGAATCCGAAGTTTTCATTGCTTTTTTCTGTGAACTCCTGCTTATTTTCATTTTTATGCAACAACAAAAAATTATCTGAATATTTCTCCTTTGAAAATATGGGTTTTCTATCAAAATTTTCTTCTTTTTTGATTTCATAATTTCCCTTAAATTCTAAAAATTGTGACTTCATATCCAAATTACTGCTGTTGATCTTAGCATCATAATTATTCATTATCAGAGGATTTGTATTTTGAATCTTCAATAAAGACACAGACGCTATATTATTATTTGTTCCAGATCCTGCATTATTATTATTGGTTGCAATGTTTTTGAAATCAAAGTTATTTGTTTGAATTTTGTCTTTGTTTTTTATTAACCTTTTTAAAAAAATCATCAATATATATTCATATTGAAAAAATAAAAAATGTGTTACTCTATCAATTCTTTATCGTATTTGTTTGGAGCCACACCTTTGCTTTCCTGTAATTCCATGTATTTGTTGATCCATTCTGCCAATTTTTCATGCAACATCGATAATTCAAATTGTTTTCTACACAATTCTTTTTCGCTGATTTTCTTGATTTCATCAGAAATTTTCTGCCATGATTCATTTTCTTGCTTCAAAGCTTCTTTCGAGGTTTTTTCAATCTCTTCCATCAATTCTTTATAATTAATGATTTGTTTTTGAGAAGTCGTCACAGCCTTTTAAATTTGAATAAAACAAATTTTTATTATAAAATTGTTATAATCAAAACTTCTTGCAATTTTTCGGATTTGCATTTTTCCAATTCAACTTCTGAAAGCAAAATCAATATTTTATTTTGCATTCTCGAATTTTCACTTCGCAAAATTTCCTCTTGGATCGATGGACTTTGAAAATTTAGAGATTCTCTTTGAGGGTTTTCATTCAACTTCATAAAAAAATCAATTTTCCTTTAGAAAATCTTTTTTTTAAAAAAAATCTACTTGATCCAAATTGTTTTCCTTTAAAAAGACTCCGACCTCTGAAAAAATATCATAGATTTCATTGTTTTGTTCGTTTTTATGCAAATAATCATCCTCGTTTTGTAAAAAATCATCCAATCCTATAAAATTACAAATAATTACAATTTTCTTTTTTTTTTACTCTGTTTCAAAGTATTCAAAAACTCCCTATATTTTATTTTATTTTCCTCCGCAGCGAAATTTTTCTTATCATTTACAGAATTATCCACCATCATCCTATTAATTGCGTTAATCATATAAAAGCAAAAAAAATACTGTGATGATTTCCCAAAAGCTTTAACAATTCTTGATTTCTTTTGGGGTGAGTTCGAATTTGATTTTTTCCCATGATCATGATTTTTTTTTTCATTTGAATGCATCAATTTTTCTCTTAAAGCGTTACTCTCATATTCCACAGTTTCCACACGATTTCTTAATTGTTGATGACTGATTCTTGCCTTTTCAAGGATTTTCTCAAGATTTGATATATATCTGGTCTGAATTTTAAGGGTTTCGCTCTTAATTTTGGCTTTGCCATATTCCAGAATTTGTTTCCATTCTAAAGCAGTTATTGTTCTTTCAAGGTTTTGATTAATTATTAAAGAACTGATCGTTTTTTTTAATATTTTGAAGAGAAAATCAAAGAATTTTTAATTTACTATAGTAATTGTTGCCGTAACAAGAATATTGTCAATTCAGGAGGTATTTGTTCTCTGTTCATTAGCAGGTTTTTATAATCTGAGGTATATTGGGATTGGCTTAGAAGATCCTCGATTTTTGAAGGCAATTCAATTATTTGCTTGATATTCTTTATAAATTTCCATTATTATTCATAAATATATGCAAATTATAAAAATTATTAAAAATATTAATAATAAGATAATCTTTTAATTTGGATTTTTACCTGAGAGGCACAATTGAAAATTTTCTCAATATCAAGCTTCGAAATAAAAGAAGATGATTTAGCTTTCTCTACATCATCTTCCTCAGCAAAAGTCATATTTTTCTGCATAATCAAGTCAAAATATAGAAAATTTTATTAATAAAATGATTATTTACATCAAAATTAAAATTGTAGCTTTCTTTGAAATAATCCGTCAATTTTATTTGAAGAAATTCATATCCTTTCGGAATATTGTTCATCATACTTTGTTCAATCAGGCTTTTTTTCTCCATCAATAATTTCTGATTATTTTTCTCTTCATTTATAAGTGATTTCTTCAGGCTCTCAATTTGGTTTTTATTGATGTTTATTTGTTTCAGATACATCTCCAGACTTGAAGCTACATTTTCATATTTTATCTTGAAAATGTCTCTTTCTTCAGTTAATTCTATGGTTCTTTTCTCATATTTCAACGACCCATTTTTTAATTCGGAAATTTCTTCCTCGAGCTTCTTGATACTTTTGCCTTGTTCTGTTATAATGCTGTTCAAAGAAGAAATTTCCTTATCTTGACTTATAACTCTCATTTCGAGAATCTCCTTCTTTTGAATCAAATCAATTAGGTTCGTTTCATCAGTTTTTCCAGTTTTTGAATACTTTTCATCCATTTTCCCATTGAAATCATTTTTCTTCGGGAAGGAAGATAATGTGTTGCTCATATATATTTTTTTAGCTAGATTATTTTCCTTCAATTCATCTAATTCATTATGTTTTTCATCTAGAATCTCAGGGGCACTACCAATTATAACAAGCGTATTTAATCGTGTGATTTCTAATTTGCTTTCTAACAATTCTCTTTTCAATTGATCGATGATCCGTTGCAAAGTCTCATGAGAATTTTTGATATTCATCTTGAAATGGTTTTTTATGGTTTTCGCTCTGGATGCGAATTTCAACGTCGAGATGGTTTCCTCCATGCTTGAACTATGGGAACTGCTGGTTACAATCAAAGACGTTTTATAATTTCCTCCCAAAGATTCCTGTAATAATCTGGTTAATTTTGAATCTCGATATGGAATATGATCACAATTTGCTGTTAAGGCATGGATCACCTTTAATTAATTAATAGAAGATTTATTATTTGTCAAAAATTATTAGAAATTTATGCTAATTATTACATTCCCAAGACAAGATAAAGATAAATTGATCTTTTTTGCCTCTTCCAATGTTTCACCCATAGCTCCGGTTTTCCCCACCTTTTCTGATCCTGCTAGATCAACAAGGTTTAATTTGCCTTTTTTCTCAGTATCATTGGGGAATCTTTGTTTTATTTCAACCATAAATAACGTGTGACTTCTAGAACTATATTGATTGATCCTGGTGGCAGCTACTGTTCTGGTTTGTTCACCGATTTCAAGGAGGTCAAGTAATTCTCTTTGACTAGCGACTGACTAAGAAAAATTCATGATTTTTAATATATTTCTCTTAGAAATTTCTTACGATTTGGCTTAAACCTTCAACATAAATACCTCGTTGAGGAGACTCTTTGATTTTGAGATCAGCTTTATTCATCGATAACAAATCATATAATGTTTCCTTGTAAATTTCCAACATAGAACAAGACAATTCATATTCAATGTCCATTTCGCATTCATTTATATAATTAAAGATTTGTTTTCTAGATTTTAATTAAAAAATTATGAAATCTTGATATTTTACATTGATCTTGGAATGATCCCAGATAAATTCTTATCATAAATATCTCCGAACATGGTATAGGTCTTCCCACTTCCTGTCTGTCCATATGCAAAAATCGTGCCATTATATCCATTTAATATATCCAAAATTGTCTCATAACCTACTATTTCAAATATTTTCTCCTGACTCGCATCGGGACTAAACACACGATCCATCGGAAACACTTGATTATCAGGAACAAGAACTACCACATCATCCTGCGGAAATAAACAACATTCAGTCCCCAAACCATTTAAAGTCAACTCATTTTCGACTTTATTAAATGGCCTGAATCTAGCATAAACCTTTATCGCAGAGGATTTTTCATTATTATGTAATGTTTGATCAAAAATGAGGTTGGAGGCGTCGAAATTCTGATTTGTAGGGAACAAATTATTTTCCATAAAGGAAACAAGCTTATTTTTTGGGAAATTTATATTAGAATTATTCTGGAATAACAATTTCCCTGTAATATTCATTATAGGGTTCGCTATTGAAGAGTTTCCTGTTGTAGTTGATGTCTTTTATAAATTATTATTAATATATATTTATATCTCATAATGAATAAAATGGATTTTTTACATAACTGCCTATTTGTTGTGTTTTTTTCTCTATTTTTTTTAAAGCTTCATTGCTAGCCTTCTTCTTAAAACTCACTTTCTTTCTATTGCCATCCATTGATGCATTTCTCGCTAGCGAATTAGGCCTGCTTTTCTGGTTCTTTTGCTTTTCAGCAAGATCTATTTTAAGCTTTTGGACCTGTGAAACACTATAACCTTTGATATTTTCTATTTGTGCGGGACCCACGTTTGATTTCCTTTCAGTATTAGTAAAAAGGTCCATTTCGAAGAGTTTGGGTGCGAGGTTATTTGGGAGGGAATATGGATTTTTTGTGAGAATTTGTGTGAAACTATTGATTTTTGAATTCGATGGACATAATAAATTGCTTGGCGTTTGGGAAAGCAGGCTGAGATTTAAATTGTCATTTGATTTAGCATTTGAGGATTGATATTTATCAGTTGGAGTAGAATCGATCTTGGTGTTTAAAATAGGTTTTTTAGGCAATCCAATTGATATATTGGAGGTATTTTGTGAATTAACTGAATTGATGTTTTTACGAGATGTGCTAGGAAGCGAATCTTTTATACTAAAAGAAGAATAAGACGTTTTATAAATAGTTTATGGGAAGAGTATAATAGAACTTTTGACGAAAAACTAGTCTTTGGGGGGTTGGTGTTGTGACATATTCCATTAATTGTTTTTGAACTTTGATATAACTTTCATCTTCACGATAGTTTAATAAATCTTTATCTTTGAGAGTTTTTTGATTAGAAGGGTCTTGTGAAGAGGTTTGTCGCACTGAGGTTGAGATTTTAAAGGAAGGAAGGAAGAAAAATATGTAGATTACTTTCTTTATCTGAGTTTTTGATCATTTTATAAGAATTTCTTTTGTTTTAAAATTGGTTTTAGACCAAGTTGTTAAATAAATTATTCAAAATACTTTGGAAAAAAATATTTTTTAACAAAATCCAAAATTTTTTTATTGAATTAAATAGCATTTTTTTCTCTTTCTGTAAACTTAACAAAATTTAAAAAACATAGAACTGATATATATATAAAAAAAAAATTCGCAATGTTCGATAAATTTCTTCATTTTTTCTAGTTCTCTTCTTCTTCTTTTGCAGATTTCATTTCAGGTTCTTCTTCTGCCAATTTCTCTAATCTCTCAGTCTCCAATTCTTCCAAGATTTTCTCTTGTCTTTCCTTCATTTTTAGGTCAGGAAGCATTTGCTCAAATTCAATGGCTTTTCCTTTGATTGTCTTAGCGAATTTCTTCTCATTGAATGCCTTTTGGATCATTTCTCTTTTCTCAACAAGTTTTTTTTTGGCAACATTATAAAGATCCATTGATCTTTCTTTTCCGTCATCTAGGAGTTCTAATCCTTTTTTCTTTAGATCCATTTCTCTCATAAGTTCAACTTTCTTCTTCAAAAACTCCAAAGAATTCGCGCCAAATTGTTTCAAAGAGTCTTGATTCATAAGAATTATCACTCTATCCTTATAAAAAACAAAAGTGGCATCTTTGAGTTCTTGGAATCGGTCTTTGCATTTATCTACCAAGATTTTCAAATCCAAAGTCTTCAATTGGGTTGGGATTTGAATTAAGACTTCTTTGCCTCTAGTTAGCATTTCTACTGATGGACTGATCCATTGAGTTTTGAGGTGTTCATAGAACATTTCAGTGAGGATCTTCAGATCATCCACCTTCTCAAAACTTTGGATCTTTTCCTTCAATTGCGTCAAAGCCTTCAAAATATTTTCCTTGTTGAAGTTCTTTGATCTCAACTCCTCATAGAGCTTGCTCATCAAACTCACAAGCAAGACATTGGATTTCCTCAGCAAAGCTTGAACTCTTGGCTTGATGGCTTTGACTTCTGATTGGACTATTGCAACCGCCTTTTCTTCCTTCAAGTCCAAGGAATGATATAACACACTGACTTGATCCTCTGCATGGGTCAGGAACTTGTCACTGAGAACAAGGACCTTTTCTCTGGTGGCTTGGAAGTTCTCAAGCACGTTGAGGTCCAATTTATTGGGTACATAATTCTTAGCAATTTCTAATTTCCCATTGAAATATTGGCCATATTGTTGAATATAAGGATGAGAGATCTCTGTGATTTTATTGATGGCATTCTATACAAGAAAAAATTCAAATAAAAGCTTAAAAAATATGAAATTACATTGATTTTTTCATTCTTCAAAGCATAATTGCTACCATAAAAACTGATCTTGTTTTTGGTGGTTTGAATGAGGTCCTGTATTCTTTTGGAATAACCATTGATAAGCAATGAATGGGTTGGCTCCACATCGGTCATTGGATGGAATGTTGATAGGTTTGGGATAGGAAAAAATATATATTTGTTTTATAATGGAAAAATAAAGAAGATTGGAGTTTATATAGAATGCTATGACGAAAACGATATGATTTTTTGGTATTGCGTAATTAATTTAAAAAATAAATTTGTATTATTATAATGATGTATTTCTGATATTATATATAATTTTATTTATTCAGGGAAGTTGGAAATTTAAAAAATTCGGATTTTTTAATTAATTTTTGCTAAAATTTGCAAAAATCGGATGTCTGACATCATTCTATAGCACGATCTTGATAAATGATTCATAGGAAATTATCATCAGGCTTTGGTTTTCATCATAACTAGTATTACCGATTTGCTAAAATTAATTTCCATTTTGAATAAAATAGATAAATCTTTCCTTTTTTTCAAATTTTTCGTTGCAATATTTAAAAAAATGTCATTTTTATTGTTTAAAAGTATTAGAAGATAAAGACAAAAACCAGAGAAAGAAAATATGTGCATTGATTGATAAATTCTCACATTTTTTATTCTTTTTGGTTTATTATATACATATTTTCTTGTTTCCGACTAAATTTTTTTTATTATAGACATATTTTCTTCTTTCCCACAAAATTTCTATTGTGTAATTATTTTCTTCTTATCAAAAGAAAATAAAATACAAGATTTTTTTTTTTTTAAATATTTAGGTAAAAAAAAAAATGGTTGCTTTTGAAAACAAAAAAAAATGATTTTCTTTGTTTTCAAAAACAAAAATTTAAAAAAAAACAAGGAAAACAAAAAATAATGATTTTCTTTGTTTTCAAAAACAAAAATTTAAAAAAAAACAAGGAAAAACTAATTTTTTCTTCTAAATCATTTTTTCTTCTAAAAACATACTATTCAAATAAAACATTTAAAAAAAAACAAAAAAAATCATTAGACAAAATATATTTTTTTTTTCTTCGAAAATCATACTATTAATTCAGGTGATTCATATTTAAAAACAATTCTTCAAATAATGCTTGAAGCGTTAAAAATTCGAATTTTTGCTTAATCCTTAAGGCTTTCGTTAAATGAAATAAAGAGATTTCTTCTTTCCATACACCGGATGTGGCACCAAGGTACCAAACTTATCTCCTATCAAATTGCTCAGTTTATGGGCATATTGGATCGGTGCTGGGACCTTGATCGATCCCACCCAATTGAAGTACAAATAGCACATTTTATAGCATAACAATTGGATTTTCCCTTTGGAATCCTGCTCATCTTCCAAATCATTCACAAGGATAAAGAAATGACTGGGACTAGCCGTTCCTTGATTTGCCTTCTGACTAATCAAATAAAAGTCCTTATCAGTGCAAACTTTAGTTTGAACCAAAGTCCCTTGAGGAGGATTGCTCAAAGGCTGGTTCTTCTTCATATTATCGCCTAAATAAAACCTGGCATTGATTCTTTTATTGACACAAATGAAAATTAGCTTCGTTTCAGGTTTCAAAGCGTTTCTTAAAGCTGAGACTTCTAGATCTTCTATTGATTTCCTTTGGGAATCAGACACTCCATCCCTGAAAACGATGATAATGGCAGGTGGGAGTTTATTAACTTCCAAGAAATCTGCCAAAGCGTCTGTCATAGCGGATTGTAATTGTGTGCCGATTTCTTGACCAGATTCCTGAACTCTCACAGTAGTCCAATATTTGGTGAAATATCTGTCCACTGTAGCACAAAATGCTAAAATGCTATTTTTCTTTTGATTGGTGGTCTTATGGTAAACATCGATCCCAACCATCATGGTGGGCCTATCAGTGAAGGGCAAATGACTGATCGTCCAAGGTATACCTCCAATTTTGGCACAAATCTGGATGAGGATCTTATTGCAGATGGATCTAAGACCTTTTCCAGCTAATATGGTTTTCAAGAGCACTACCTGGGAAGGTACAGGTCTATCTCTGATGAGAAGTCTCTTGATTTCAGTGTAATATTGACCATTTTTCTTGGGTCCAGCTAACAAGAACACTGCAGCTTGGACTGTCTCATCTAAAACCCCGTTCATCTGATCCAACCAATCATTGAATCTGTTCCCATTTACAAAGAAAGTCTTCGGTTGTTTCATGGGATAATTGAAGGTCTGTACACATTGTAACATCGTCTGAAGGAAATTTTGGCATGTGTCCCTGTCTCTGGCTGGGCAAAACACCGCCCATTTTTCGAGTTCTGGTTGGGAAAACATGACAGTTTGGGTCTTTCTTTCAAGTTCAGCTGTATTTTCCAATGGGAATTCCATTCTGCTGGTGGCAGAAGGATTCGATTTCCCCATGATCAGGTTACCAGCTTCTAGTTTTGTAGCAGGAACATCTTCACATTCCTTTGAGATTTTGATGTTCCAATTATCCATGAGAGTCTTGGTCTCAGTGTTCTTATAGAAGAGATCAATGAGTTTCGCCGCTTCACTTAAACGTTTCTGGGCATCTGGTTTGGTGATCTTAGCAAGATTTTGCATAAGATGGAAGTCATTTCTTTGTTTTTCGGAAAGCCCTGTGACGGCACATAGTTCTGGGATAAGATAGAGTTTCTTCTGTGATCTTCTGTCTTGATGAATGAGCAAAGGTTGCTTGATGTCTTGAATTTTGATGGAATATTTCTCTAAATAATACTCTCCGAAGCTCTTGAACACTCCAGAAGAGGTCTCGAACTTGCTTAATGGTGTCTGAGTGAAATCAACTCCTGTGATTCTATACATTCTCTTGTTATACCTAAAGGGAACATTTAAGCTAGAAAAAAAAAATATTAAATTTTTATGATCTACTTGGTCATAACAGTCGTGTTGGCTAATTGATTCTCAATGAACATTTGAGTGTCTGAAGCGCTGTTGGTCTTGACTAGATCCTGAATGACATCTAAAGCACTATCTTCTCTTAAGATCTTATAACTTGTATCCACATTGACCAGGAAGTTAGGGCCATAATTGTTGAGACTAGTTGCAAATCCAGGCCAAACCTCCAATCTGAGGTCCTTAAATGCCTTGCCTTCTTTGGGATCAAAGTATTTGCGGCCTATTTGTTGCAATCTGAGCTTTTGTTGGAGAATCTTGAAGAATCGACCAAAAAAGTTAAGGGACTCTTTGTCTTGTCCGATTGATAAAAAACCAGCTATGGACACCGTGAATTCATATTTGCGGTTTTCTTCTTCAACACTAAATACCATATCATCATTGACAGCTTCTGGAGAATACAAGAGGAAATTTTGAGGATAGAAGAACTTCAAACGTTCAGCCAATTGAGGGCGTAATTTGTTGATCATTTTCATGAAGAACTTCATCTGGTTCTCTGAGACTTCTGGATCAATCTTCACGTTATATTTGAAGATTTTGGCCGTTGTTTCAAACTTGAAATAATTGGCCTTGCATATCATCGATGTCACATTGCCATATGGCCTGGATGGGAGATCCATTTGGAATGAAAGGGATAGGAGAGGTTGAAAAAAAGAATTTAAAATTATAAAAATATGATGGGGCAATCAAATTTATAGAAAGAAATGAGACTTGAAAAATTTGGTCGGGAGGCACATGTTGGGCTTGAATTATTAGCATAGAGTCAATTTTTCAAGATGATAAAAATTTGAATTCAGCCTGACTTATTAGCTTTTTAATTATATTTTGCCAATTTTGCGGAAAATGGGACAAAATAAAGAAGACGAGCAATTTAACGAATAATTCGGAGGATTTAAAAATAGAGGGAAAATTCGTTTCATGGAATGCTTTTTTGATTCCAAAAGAAAATTTATGAACTAATTTTTTTTTAAATATTTTTTTCGTGTTTTAATGAATTTCACATTCCAAAACATTGTCTAATTTTTTTCTTAGAAAAAAATCAAGCGAAAAAATTCACTTTTCTAGTTTTTTATAAGAATTTAGCATTCCAAAACATTGTTTAATTCTTTTCTTCAAAAGAATTAAAGGGAAAAAAACCAAAAAAAATATAGATTTTTCATTTTTCTTCATTCAGATAATAGTTTTTCTCAAATTCTTCGAAATCAAAAATCAAATTATATTATTATTATTATTATTATTATTATTAGTTAGATTTCCTCCTGTTCTTCAATCTTCTTCATCGGGTTCATGCCCATATCAACCAAAGGTCTTGTCTTGGGTTGTTCCGAATTCTTCATATCTCGAATTGGTGATTGTTTGTTTTTCCTCTCTTCTGACTTGTTTTTCTTAGAATTGCCTTGAATTTCAACAATTATGGCACCATCATTTTTCTCTCGATTTGGTGGTTCTAAAAAACAAGTTAATTTTAGCAACTTCTTAAAAGAAATTACTACCTTTATCCAATTCAGCCACTTTGCTATCAGACCTACTTAAATAATCCAAACCTCCAAGTCTAACATCACTTACTGTTTTAATAAAAAAATAAAATAAAGCAAAGTTCATCCTTTTTTATAAACCATTGACGGATTTTTTCTGTAATTCTTCTTTGTCTTTCACATTTTCTTCGTGGTTTCTTTGCGACACTTCTATGAAACTTTTATATGAAATGAAATTAAATTTTCACTAACCTGGTGAATTGACCGAAAGATTGTTATCATTCCCATTTCTCGAGCTTTCAATAGGTAAGAGAGGAGAATGAGAAATCTCAAGTTTCCCATAATTTTGGTTCAGACCAGGATTTATATTTTTCTTTCCACTCGTTAAATTAGCCAAAACCTTTGCAATGATGCTTCTCTTTGGTCCAGGAATCGCTTTGGGGCTTTCTTTCACATTGTCTTTATTAAGATCCGTGAAATTGAGTTCTAATTTTGGTCGATCTTTTGGAATTACTTCAGGGCTTTTTAAAATTCTGATGAGTTGAACCGCAATATAAACTGCCAAAAAGGCTGTGTATTCATAGAAAAACCATGGGATATCTTGATTATCAAGGAATCTGAAGACTATGAAACACACCAAAAGAGCTATCAAACCAAGAGAAATCAAAACATTAAAAATCAATGAATGTTTCAGGATTTTAAGGAGATCGGCTCTGGTATTTATGCTAAGATTTAATCTTCCGAAATCAGAGAATCCACTGAAGAAAATGTAGGAAAATCGATAATTCAGACCGAATGTGAGGATATGTGGGAATTTAAAACAGCAATGGCTTTCAAGGTTCATGACATAAACAGCTTCTTTTTTTAGGAAGGACCAAAGTCTTATTGAAATGAAGAGATGGAGAGCGAATTGGAAAGAGCAAATCACAACCATACCTAGGAGATATAGGTAATATCCAATAAAAATGAACTTTATGATGAGGGCTATTAAACAGCATAAATCAAGGAGACACCAAAGGAAAATGAGGCATGAGATTGTGTTGAGATGCTTGTTTTTGAAGAGGAACCTGTTGACTGCAATCAAAAGGAAGGATAGAAAAACATAGGCTGACAAATAAGGTTTGTTGTCGTAATCAGTATCGAAGAAAATAATAGATCCGGCTGATTGTTTCAAAACTGATACAATAGAATTGTTTCCATTTGAAGTGATATTTAATATCTGTTTGAAATCTGCAGTGTTAGGAAAACAGTTGCCTTGATAAAGTATGTGGTCATCATCACATTGAATGCATTGGAGAGGATCATTTGGATTGCAACTTGTGCATTCTTGGGGAGTTAAGCATTGTTGACAGAGAGAATGATTGGCATAATAATTTTGAGGACACTTGTTAACGCAATCAGTGTTTAAAAGATAGGTACCCTGAATGCATGATGTGCAATTTGTATAATTGTTGACACAAGTGTTACAATTTTCGATGCAAACAAGAGGTACCAACATTAAATTCTGTGCTGTTTCGATTTGGCAACTATTATTGTCCCTTGTTGTGATTGTGAATGTTTTTGGCTGAGAATCTATATAATCTAAATTTCTAAAGCCTTGAATAACGACGGTGACTGTTGTATTTTCAGGTATATCCTCTTCAAATCCCCTTAATGTGATTCCTATCAGATCTGCAGTCGCACAAGTCATTTTAATTTGAGATTGACAAGAAATTTTTGTTAATGGAATTAGAAATTGCTCTCCTTCATCAATATTGATTGTTCCACTTTGGGGCACAGTCGCTCCTATTTTGAAGGTAACTGTGACATTGTTTGGTGCTCCAATATAATAATTTTGGAAAGAAGTTGTAAATAATGACATATTCATTGGCTGATAATTGGAAAAACCATATAGATCGACATAAAAGGCATATAGGATTGTTGTGAGATTATCGTTGATCATTAGTTTGAATGGAGAAGCATTCTCACCGACATTTGGGTTGTCGATTTCACTCATCATAATGGTGATTGTTGTGTTGAAATCCACATATTGACCTGAAAACATTGTAATAATTTGAGGAGTAACTAATGTCACATATTGTGGCATCAGTTGAGGGGAGTTTACAGAAAAAATGTTTCCTGAATTTATTCCCAAATTTGGAGGAAGTTCAATCGTGATTTTATCGTTGGGTTGTATTATATTGGCCAGAATGAACGATATATAATAAGATGTGGAAAAGCTAACTGTTTTGGAAATAGGAGTGACATTCCAATTAAATATTTGGCTTGTCTGTGATATTTCAACTGATAGTGGAGTTGAGAGATTGGCTCTAATCAAACCATTGGAATCTTTCAGGTATACATTAAAATTAGAAGTGTTGAGCACGAGATGAGGATTTCTGATATTTTTCACGATCACTGATAAAACGCTATCCGTTGGCATCTGGATGCTATTATTGTTTAAAGAAACATTGAAATATAGCGAATTTTGTGAGTACACACCCAATGTGGTTTGTGAATTGAGAGTTATTTGGGGTGCAGGTGTCAGAAATGGATAGATATATTCTGGTGGAAATTCAATCTCGATATTGTCTTGGTTGTATACAGTTGTGTCAATGGTAAAGAAAAATTGATAATTTGCGAAAGACATGCTCATTTGTGAATCCAACAAGATTTCTGCTTGGATTCCAGCTGGTTGAATGGGTGGATGAAGTGCTGATCCTGTGTCGACAATTAAATAATCGATTTTTGTTGTAATAGTGATATCTTGAGGCGAAGAGACAGATTTTGGAGTAATTATCTATACAAAACTTTTTTATAAAGAAAAATTAAGAAATTACTGAGTGTAATATGAAGGAAACCAAACTACTATCGGAAGTTCCAGTAAAACAACTAGAAAGGATGACAGATTGATTGACAATTGAAAAGCTGGAATAATTAGTAATTCCTCTCACAGGAGTTATGGTTTCTAATGATGATAAGTTAAAATTCAATGGAAAATCGATTTGTATTTCCCCTAATGAATTCAGTGGATTAGATTTCAAAAAACTTATCGTGCAATCAGAAATTTCGTCAACAATTGGAATTTGGAGAATAATTGAGATTTCTGAAATTACTCCAGGTCCGGTAAAATAAGTTAAGTTATTAGACTGTCTTTCAATCAAATTATCATTTTCATCAATTAATGTGATTTGGAAACTACTAGTTTCCATGACTGTACCAGGATTTACAATGTTATTCAGTGAGAAATCTATTGTATCTCCTTCTATGTAAAACTGATTAAAATGAGAGATTTTATAGAAAGAGGAATTATAAGAAAAAAGGCAAAAGCTGTTGTTCATATTTTTAATGGTGACCAAAGATGCATTTGATAAGTCTAAATTTAATTTTACTATAAAAAGAAATAAAAATATACTTTGTATTGGAAATTCTATTGGAAATTTAAGGAGCAAACTTGAATTTGGGTTCAAAAACGATAATGGTAGTATCGTGAAATTTAGTTCCGCAATCTGATTGACACTTCGAAGCGAACTTGTTATGAGTATTGCTTTTGGTGAATTGGGAGTGTACATTAGGTAAGAAGAATTTATATTTTGTAGCACATAACCTGAATTGGGATATAAAATATAGAAGTCAATTCCACTTTGCATCCCAACGGTATTTGGTGTTAGAAAACTATAAATTTCAAAAATCAAAGTTGTGTTAGGTTGAACGACTTCTTGAATTACGATTTCTAGAAGATTTAAAGTTGAAGTAATGGTTGGCGTTAAATTCAATCCCTTTTTTAAAAATCTTAGTTAAAATTATGTTTTTCTTTACCTTTGAAAATAATCCTTGGACTCCATCTGGAAGAGGGGATCTGATTGCATTTGCTGGAGCTTCGGGATTCAAAAAAGGGAAATATACATTAATTCTGAAGCCCGAACTCAATTGAATAGGACATAAAAACGCAAATGTAATAGTCGCCAATGAGGTTGTTGTATAATTGGAAAGTGATATATTTAGATCTAAAAAAAATATGAAATAAAATGGGTATAAAGTCTTTTACTATTGATAGGTAGGGGTTGAAGTGTTACCTGTGAACTATAATAGTAGGGGTCTCCATCTCCAATGAATGTAAACAAAAAATCACTTGTAAAATTGGAATCCCCTATGTGGTTATAACCTCCAATTTGGAAGTCAATGGACGAACTTTGGTTAACAGCAACGGATATTAAAATCGTATTAGTTGCTGTGAGTTGGTAGCATGTTGACCAAGAACAATAATAAGGCTTTGACATAATAAAATCTGAAGGAATTTGGATCGTAATTACAGTATTGTTTTGTTTTTGAGGGAGAACGCAATTGGACAGAAAAATGTCAAAAATTATCTGTGTAGAGTATATTTGATTTGGAGCGGCAGTAATTTCAATGACTGGTGTGGGCAATCCCGTTATAGGATTATGAAAAATGAAAAGGAAAAGAAAAGGACAAATAAACATTGCTGAATAATGAATAAAATGAATTGCTTAGAAAGCACCATTTTTTGAAGTTTTTATAGCAAAGCTTAATTTTCAGCCAAATTTTTTTTGTTGCTTTTTTCTCACCTTAATTAGAAAATAGTATGAACAGATATTTTGAAAAAAAAAATGTTAAATTTTTTAATCTATATAAAACGACCTATATAATGCTTAAAATTTCTGAATACATCATATAAATTAGATGCAAATGAACTTATCTATTGTTTTTGCTATTAAAAGGGAAAGTATTAAAACAAACCCTTAATTTTTTGAGACATGTTTTTCAAAAACTGCCTTTTATACTAATATGAATTTTTTACTTTCTTTGATCATTAATCTCGTTGAAGAATTAATGTCGATTTTTTAGCATAAATCTCTCGGATTCCATGAAAGCTATTTTTTTCTATTTTTTTTAAGTAGGACGGACCTTTTTTTAAAAAAAAACAAACAAAATTACCTATATATAAAACTTCTAGAAATTTCTTTTGTATTGAATTTTTTTTTTTAATTATTTTTGCTATTATTTTAATGGAGAGTGATAACTTTTCAGAAACTACCGTCACACAGACATCAAGAGTTCTTTTTTTGAAACCAGATGAAAACGAAAAAGAAGAAGAAAAGCTCAATTATAAAAAACTGAAGTCCAAACAAAAAAAAAACGTTATTTGGAGTGAAGACACCATAGACAATGAAAACATGAACAAATTAAAATCCAATAGTATTTAAAAAATGAAGTTTGAATAGTTTTAATTAATTTTAAGTTTGTTGCATCTACCATAAGCCCAAAGATGTTGAAAATCCATCATGTAGTAGCAGCACTTGTACAAGTGATGATGACGCAAATGAAATAGAACGCTCTAGAGAGACTAAGAAAAAACATAAACAAAAATGTTCTAAAAATAAAGAAAAAGAAAAAAAAGAGAAGTCTGAGGAGTCACAAAATTAAAATAAATCTCTATTTTTTTTTTTTCTCTCTATGTTTCCTTATAATTTAGAATGAGAAAAAAAAATTTTGAAATAAAAAAATAATTTAGAATTAATTCCTGAACATTTTTTTTATTT
>Ga0302186_10000804_pt1 | contig 27122 bp, 19 predicted proteins | sample II_Bog_E1_2_FD_198782 | JGI IMG/M metagenome (GOLD analysis project Ga0302186, IMG submission 198782) | Peat permafrost microbial communities from Stordalen Mire near Abisko, Sweden - II_Bog_E1_1 | ecosystem: Environmental > Terrestrial > Soil > Wetlands > Peat | place: Sweden: Abisko... | reverse complement strand
TATATTTTTTTGTTACAATTTTTTACGGTAAAAAACTGCGGATAATTAACCGTAATAATATTACTTATGAAGTTGACCTTTCCGAGGGAACCGATTTATCACTGTTCCTTTTTGGAAGTTTCCAGAAGCATGTTACAAAGAGTAAATTAATGACTATTCCCAAAGACGCAATAATATTTGATGTGGGGGCTAATTTTGGGCTCATGAGCTTGCCTTTTGCTCAGATTGTGCCAGAAGGAAAAGTCTATGCCTTTGAACCTGCCCATTATGCTATTGCAAAGCTTGAAAGTAATCTATCCCTCAATCCGGAACTTGCGAAACATATTGAGATGATTAATGCATTCGTATCAGCAAAATCAACTAAAAACTCAGATATGAGGGCATTTGCAAGCTGGAAGGTGAATAGCGAGAAGGCACCTGTTATGCATCCTGTAAATATGGGTGCTGTAAAGTCAACAGAATCAGTGGATGCAATTACCATAGATGGCTTTTGCAAAGAACACAAAATAACCCGTTTGGATCTTATAAAAATAGATACAGAAGGGTATGAATCCGATGTATTGAAAGGCGCAGCCGGAGCAATGGCGCAATATCGACCCCAGGTTATTTTTGAATTGGGTTTATATACAATGCCGGAAAGAGGAATTGATTTTTCATTTTTTAGCAATTATTTCGAGAGACTAAATTACCGTCTTTATGATTCTGCTTCAAGCATTTTAATTACGTTGGAAAATCATAAAAAGCATGTACCGTCTAAAGCCACTATAGACATTATAGCCATACCTCAATAAATTCTGCCATATCTTTACTCTGTCTGAAATTTGCAACAAGCGGGTTTTGAAATTACTTATTTTGTGAAAAGCAGCATACATTTCTTTCTCCGAATTTGGATCAGGGTTACTTCCTATTTCTTTTTCGATAAAATAAAAATCAGGGGAATAGAAAATCTTCCTATGGATTGTCCGGTTATATTTGCATGCAATCACCCTAATGCTTTTCTTGATTCGCTGTTAATGACAACGCTGGTGAAAAGACCCCTTTATTACATTGCAAGAGGAGATTTCTTTAAACCTAAAATTGTTTCGGCCTTACTTCATTTCATAAATATTTTACCTGTATTTAGGAAAGAAGAGGGGAAAGAGTTAATGCATAAGAACAATGAAACATTTTCTTATTGTATGGAAGTGTTTAAAAAAAAAGGGGCTCTTGTTATCTTCTCTGAAGGGCTTTCTGAAAATAAATGGGAATTACGGTCCCTCAGAAAAGGCACGGCACGATTGGCCTTTGAAGCATGGAATAATCCGGAAATTGCAGAAAGATTGAAAGTAGTGCCTGTTGCTATACATTATAGCTCGTGGACGAAAATACACCCTGTGGCTACAGTAGAATTTTTGAAAAGCATGGAAAGGAATTCTTTTGATAAATTAGATGAAACCGGATATTTTAACAGAATATTCAATGAAAAACTAAAAGAACGCTTATCTGAAAAATGTATAGTGGTCGACAAAACCGGTGATGCTGGTTTACAAAATAAAATGGTAGCGTTTATGCTTAAGAATTTTGCGAATGGAGCCTCGGATGCAAAATGGCTGCAGGATCAATATTCCGAACCGGAAAATGAAAAATTCAAATCCAACTATAATGCATTATCTAACTTCCTGACCAAAGATAATATCAACTATGACTTGAAACCCGGGGTTGGCATAATGAAGTGGATTGATTTAGTTGGTTGGTTTATTGTAAAAGTAACTGCCTTGATTTACAATTTTATACCCTATTATATATGCAAATTTATTGTGCGTGGAACTACAAAAGGCAATGACTTTTATGATTCTTTATTATACTGTATGCTGATGCTCATATATCCAGTATATCTCATTGTATTATTTTTTACCACTAATCATGAGGTAAATTATCAGGCGGGGTTAATTAACGTTTTTTTGGCCGCTTTCAGTGCCTATTACTATGAAGCATCCAAACGATTTATTCAATCATTTTTTAAAAGGAAGGAACTGGTTGTTGTACATAATATGTTCAACCAACTTTTTGAAAAAGGTAATGGCTGACCATCCATTCTTTGCCACCCTTGTAGCCCCATAATTCGGCACAAGACATAAAGAATATTCTCCAGTAAGACCACCACTTCAAAGCATCCTTTTTGCCATAAACCTGCTCCATAATCTCCATGATTTTCTGCTTGTGGGAATCCATATTTTTTAACCAGGCATTCGACGTTTTTTCGTAGTGTTCTCCACTAACTCTCCAATGCTGTTCTATTTTCAACTGCTTTTGAAAATAAAGCAATAAATGATCGCTGGGCATTATTCCACCCGTGAAAAAGTATTTGCTCATCCAGTCTGATTCATCCAGTACTTCAAACTTATATGCATAATCTTTATGTGTAAAGATGTGTACAAAAAGCTTACCGTTTTTGTTTAGGAAATTGGCAACTTTACTCATTAACAATTCGTAGTTGCGCATATGCTCAAACATCTCCACAGATACCACTCTGTCAAACTTCTCCTCAATCTGGAAAACATTCATATCTGAAGTCAGGATAATAAGATTTTTTATGTTTCGTTGTTGGGCCTGATTGTCTATAAATATTTTTTGGCTGTGCGAATTAGAAACAGAAGTAATCTTACTATTAGGAAATTTATTCGCCATAAATAAAGAAAGAGAACCCCATCCGCAGCCAAGTTCAAGTATATTTTGCCCGTCTTTTAGTTCTGCTCTTTCGCATGTAATTTCGAGCATATCCATTTCAGACTGTTCCATTGAATTTACTCCTGCTTTCCAATATCCTGAGCTGTATTTTAAGTGTTTACCAAGTACTAATTGAAAAAAATCGGCAGGCAACTCATAATGCTGGGCATTTGCATCAGCAGTATTAATTGCAATGGGAGAGTTTTTCAACTCCTCCACCAGTTTAATGAAATGTGCTTGTTGGGTTTCGGGATTGCCTTTATTCTCATCTTTCAGCCTTTGCGCCAATAGCTTTCTTATCCCGGAACGGATAATGAAATCTGGCAATAAATCTTTTTCAAGTAAACTGGAATACCACATATATTTTTATTTTTTCTTAACCCAAGGTACAAACATAGAAGTTGTTCGCTGATAATCTTTATAAGCATCTCCTTTTGAACGAATTGCCTGTTGCTCGGTAAGTGGAATTCCGGTTACACGGAAGAGAAGTAAGGTAATGGTTAAAGGACTTAGAACTCCAATCCAACCATACGCAGCATTAAGGGCAACCAGAAAATATCCTACCCATATCATAGATTCAAAAAAGTAATTCGGATGGCGTGAATAGTTCCACAAGCCGATATTGCAAACTTTTCCTTTATTTTCAGGGTTCTTCTTGAATCTTTTTAATTGGTTGTCTGCTATAGCTTCTCCACAAATACTAATAGCCCATATAGCGGCTCCAATATATTCAAGTATAGATAGTTCTTCTTTTTTGTTGAAGGCAATCAAGAAAAAGGGGATGGAGAGATAAATATTCGAGAGCGCCTGAGCCTGGAAGAAAACAAATAATTTACTGTTTACCGATTTGCCCCATTCCTCACGCATTTTTTTATATCTGCCCTCTTCCACTTCTAAGTGAGAGCCTACACGTATTAAAAGATAAATCCCTAAACGAAGGCTCCATAAAAGTATCATACAACTTAGTAATAGCTTTCGTTGTGGAAGGCCATCACCTAAAAAATAGAGCAATATTGCAATAATGGAAAAATTAAATGCCCAAAATATGTCAACTACACCGGCATTTTTAATTTTGTACGCCCATAAATATATTAGTAGCATTACAGCGCAACAAACGGCTAAACAAATTAGAATTGTAGAAACAAACGTGCTCATAATTAGTTTTTAATTAACTTACGAAATTAAGAAGGTTATCGGATTTTAAAAATAAGAAATATATTTACATCTTAATTCATGCATAAAGATGCTTGTTAAAGTTTATGGAAGCACAGTAAGCGGCATTGATGCTACACTAATAACTGTTGAAGTTAATATTTCACAAGGAGTAAATTTCTTTTTGGTGGGATTGCCTGACAGCGCCGTTAAAGAAAGTCAGCAGCGGATTGACGCAGCCTTAAAAAATAACGGTTACCGAATCCCCGGCATGATGATAACCATTAATATGGCTCCGGCAGATATTCGCAAAGAAGGCTCATCGTATGACCTTACGCTTGCTATTGGTATTCTTGCTGCATCTAACCAAATTAGCAACGATAAAATAAAGGACTACCTCATTATGGGTGAACTATCTTTAGATGGCGGATTACAACCCATTAAAGGAGTTTTACCCATAGCCTTAAACGCAAAGGAGAATGGGTTTAAAGGAATACTGCTTCCTGCACAAAATGCGAAAGAAGCAGCTATAGTTAATGGGTTGGAGGTATATGGGATAAGTAATATTAAAGAGGCTATAGATTTTTTAAATGGAGATATTACACTTGAGCCGGTGAAGATTGATATTGCTAAAACGTTCCAAACACAACTTACTTCCTCCGAAGTTGATTTTGCGGATGTAAAGGGACAGGAAAATATCAAACGTTCACTTGAAATTGCGGCTGCGGGTGGACATAATGTATTGCTTATTGGTCCGCCCGGAGCGGGCAAGACCATGCTTGCAAAACGATTACCTACTGTATTACCCCCACTTACATTAGATGAGGCATTAGAAACCACCAAAATTCATTCTGTAGCAGGGAAAACAATTGATGGTGCCGGACTGGTTGCTACACGTCCTTTTCGATCGCCTCACCATACAATAAGCGATGTAGCCTTGGTAGGCGGCGGAAGTTTTCCGCAGCCGGGTGAAATTTCACTGGCCCATAACGGGGTATTATTTTTAGATGAGCTTCCTGAGTTTAAAAGGACCGTTCTTGAAGTGATGCGTCAACCTCTGGAAGATCGCGTGATACGAATTTCAAGGGCCAAGTTTACCGTAGAATACCCGGCCAGTTTTATGCTTGTAACGGCAATGAATCCTTGTCCATGTGGATATTATAACCATCCAACCAAGGATTGTGTATGCCCGCCGGGAATGGTGCAGAAATATTTGAATAAGATTTCAGGGCCACTTTTAGACCGCATAGATATTCATGTTGAAGTAGTACCTGTTGCGTATGGTGAATTATCTTCGGAACGTTTGACTGAGAAAAGCGAAAAAGTGCGGGAAAGGGTAGTGGCAGCAAGAGAGATTCAAGCCAAACGATTTGAGGGAACCGCTATTTACTGCAATGCTCAAATGAGTTCCAAACAGTTAAAAATTTATTGTAAAATAAATGATACCGGCAACCAATTATTAAAAACAGCTATGGAAAAATTGAATCTCTCTGCACGTGCTTACGACCGGATTTTAAAAGTTGCAAGAACTATTGCTGATCTTGATAATTCAGAGAATATAGAAACCCAGCATCTTGCTGAAGCAATAAATTATCGGAGTTTAGACAGGGAGAATTGGGCCGGATAATGCACGTAATAATTTAATAAGCTATCAATAAATCGAATATAGATAGATTCCTTTATGGAGTTATCCGCAATTACAAATGGTATTTTGGGGCTATAGTTTTGATTGCTGTGGTCGTCTCACTTCAGCATTATATTTATACCCCACCGGTCGGAAGTGTGGATGCCAAATACAATTACACACATTATAATAATTTTTTGATTTTCCGGCAATCTTTCTTCCATCTTATTCAACATAAAGACCTTTATTCCGCTTATTCCAATGAATACTACGATTTATATAAATATACCCCCACATTTGCCTTGTTAATGTTTCCATTCGCCTATCTGCCAAACCTGGCGGGTTTAATTTTATGGAATATTCTTAATGCTGTTATTCTATTTTATGCATTTCGTAAGTTTCCCTTTGCCAATGAAAAGAAGCAACTGTTTGCCGTAGGTTTTATTTTACTTGAGGCAATTACCTCATTAATGATTTCGGAAAGCAATTGCCTTATGGCCGGGCTTATTATACTTGCGTATATAGCGATGGAGAAAAAAAATATGGCCCTCGCAACATTTCTTGTTCTATTGTCTGTTTTTATAAAACCATTTGGATTGGTGGCACTGTCATTATTCCTTTTCTATCCCGGAAAGTGGAAAGCTTTTGGATTTTCTCTATTATGGTTTGTCTTATTATTTGCTTTACCTTTAATTACCATATCTCAGCATGAGTTAATGGATGTGTATGCAAGTTGGGGTGCAATGTTGAAAAATGATCATGATATTTCTTACGGCATTTCTGTAATGGCATGGCTGCATACCTGGTTCGGAATTGATGCTAAAGATTATGCGCTTTTAGCAGGAATAATGTTGTTTTTTTTACCACTTCTTAGGTATAAATCATTTGTATATACAGGCTTCAGACAACTATTTCTTGCTTCCATATTAATCTGGGTGGTTATTTTTAATCATAAAGCTGAATCGCCCGCTTTTATTATTGCTATTTCAGGTGCGGCAATTTGGTTTTCGCATTCGAATACGAAGTTTAATGCAATATTAATGGCAATGGCTTTTTTATTTACCATCTTGTCTCCTACCGATATTTATCCTAAATTTATACGTGACCAATTCTTTATACCATACACTATAAAAGTTGTACCCTGTATTATTATTTGGATTAAAATCCTTTTTGAATTATTGACTAAAGATTTTTCTGGTAATCAACCTGTCAAAGAATTGGTATAGAACCGGGTAAGATTTTAGTCTATGATTAATCTTCCGGTAGATATTGCAGAGCCTGTTTCTGAAAATACTCTGTAAATATAAATCCCATTAGGTTGGGAGCTTAGGTTAATTTCTGTATTGTCATTTTTCAAGGAATAAGTATTAACTATCTGCCCGAGAACATTATATATTTTTAAAACCGGACTGCCGGATATGTTTGTAAGTGCTATTGCAAACGTTCCGTTATTAGGATTAGGATATACACTTACTGAAGGATTAGATGAAATTCCTGTAGTGTTTGTAACCACAATGCCCCCGGGAATATTAATATTGTCAACATAAAGTGGCGAACCATTTCCTGATCTGTTTTCAAAAGAAAACATAACATTGTTTAATCCGGCAATAGCGGAAATATGTATAGTATCGGTCCTCCATTGATTGTTTGAAGGTAGAAAGCACCCAAGGCTGTTTGTATCAGATGTTATATAGCTGCCAGTGGTTCCCAGTGTCAAACCACCTTTGGAATAAACCGAGGTGAATGTTGCACCACAATCTGTGGAATAATAAATGACAAGGGTATCGCTGAATGTGCTATTATAAGGTGCATAGGCTACATCAAAATAAATTTCAGGCTTGGTTATGCTTGTAAAATTATATTCAGGAGTATAAATCTGTTGCCGTTGGCCAATTATATCAAGCCCTGCTTTGCCAGGAGGGGCATAATCTTGATAACCCTGGCAATTATTAAAATACATAGATTGCACGCTATTACCATACCCACCAATACTTGTATTTAATTGCCAAACATAGCTATATAAATTTGGGTTATTGATTGCCCATCCAGTCGGGGGAAACGTAGGGGATTCGAATCCCTCTGCTACCGAAAGAGGCGAAGCAGAATCTACAGAGATATAGGCGTTTCTTACGAGAGTATCTGTACCCCTTGCGTCTCCAATTATTTCAGTTACGTTATATGTCCCCGTTGTATTATAAACTACAGAAGGGTTAATTGCAGTGGAGGTACTTGGTGTTCCTCCCGGTAATAACCACTTGCGTAGTGTAATAGTTAAATTGGAGTCAACAATACTTTGGTCAGTAAATTGAACAGTCATGCCTTTACATCCAAAGGTAGGCGTGCCAACAAAATAAGGAGAAGTTGCAGGAGGCTCAATCCCAATAAGGGCTTCATTCCACCAGTTAAATTGATATCCCCCAGCATTTAAGGCATTTAAGGAAAACCAACCATCATCACCGCCACTCCATCCCCAATTCATATGGAATAGAAGTGTGTTTGAATTATACCCGTCGCATACCCAAGTATGGCCCGGTTCATTATTAGGGGAGATGGAATCCCATCCAACATATTGAACAGGGCGGCCGTTGTTTAATTCATTCTCAATAAGATTTGTCCAGTTTGAAAATGTATAATGAGATTGATATAAGCCTTGTATAGTTTTCGGATTGTATCCGAAATATTTTACATATGACGCTTGGGAGCAAACCGGGTAATCTCCTGTAATAACCCAGGACCCGCTTTCATATCCATAATCCATATCCACACTAACTCCGCAATCATACATAAGCTTTGCAACTTGATTGTTAGGTGAACTGACATTGAGTGGCATAGCTGACCAAACATATTTTGATGTGTCATAGTTAGCAAATAAAAAACCATAATTGTTTTGATAGCTATACGCTTGTTCATCCCAATATCCACTTGAACCATGCCCGTTGGGAGGATATGACCAATATTTCATAATCTGTGCCATTGCAGTTGCTACACATCCTGTAACGGAACCTCCAGGGCACATAGCATTATAGTTTGGATCTTGGTCCCAGGTAGTTTGCATAAGCGGACCAATTATTGACATGGGATTATGGGTGTTTGGTACGCTATTATTTTCATATCCCATCCATTCATTAGTTATATCAGAAGTAGCCGCAATATTTTTAGCTCTAGCAAAAACTATCTCCTGTTTGCGGCAATTCATCCACCAGGCAACATTGTTATTATTTACAGAAGTTATATAATTTCCAATATTGGAACAGCCAAGTATAGGATGAGCGGCATCATCTGCAGAAACAATTACAAAGCCATCTTTTGTGTTTACATTAAAAACATAGTATACTGCCTGCGAGTCGGATGCATATTCTGTGTAAGCAAGAATTGCAATAGGATTTAGTGATTTAAAAGTCCTGGAGTAAAAATTTATAGCAACCTTTTGCGCCGTATTTTTCGTAATCGGATTCGCATAAGTAACTCCTAATAGAAATAGAAACAATAATATGGAATAAATTTTCTTCATGCCCAGACTGAATTTTCACCACTCCAATAGGATTGGAACACAAATATAATGAAAAAGCCTGTATTTATGATATTTTAATACCCTAGCTTCCTTAATTTAATCGAAATAATACCCAAGGAGATAGAATATAAAGACATTTAGAAATTTGGGCTGAGCAAATACTTACTATAAAAGTTATTTATAATTTCAACAACTTCTTCAGAAGTATCAACTACATTAAATATATTGAGATCTGCTTCATCGGCATTTTTTTCTTTGGCAATCATTGTTTCCTTTATCCAGTCTACTAAAGGTCCCCAATATTTTTTCCCTACCATTATTATTGGAAAATGCTCTACTTTATTTGTTTGAATAAGTGTTATGGCTTCAAAAAGTTCATCAAAGGTGCCAAATCCTCCGGGAAGCACAACAAATCCTTGCGCATATTTCATAAACATTACCTTACGGACAAAAAAGTAATCAAATTTTAACAATTTATCATTATCAATAAAGGGATTTTCACTTTGTTCCATAGGAAGTGTTATCGCCAATCCAACAGAACGCCCTCCACCGGCCTGGGCGCCTTTATTGGCAGCTTCCATTATACCAGGACCACCGCCTGTAATTACTCCATATCCATTTTTGGTAAGTTGAAAAGCAATTTCAGTGGCCAGTTTATAATATTTGTTGCCGGGTTTTGTTCGAGCCGAACCAAAAACAGAAACACAAGGACCTACTCTTGCCATGTTATCATATCCCTGCACAAATTCAGACATAATTCTGAATATTTGCCAGGAATCAATTGCTTTTATTTCATTCCAGTTTTTTTCTTTGGGTGTTTTGTCGGATGTCTTCTCTACAGGTTTCTTCTTTGTTGTCTTTTTCAATTTTGCCATAAACTCATGTTGATTATAATTCTTTTTCCAAGTATACGGAAGTCAGGCTATTTTTGTTCTTGCTTACTTTTTCGGGGGTGCCTTCCGCTATAATTTTACCCCCTCTCATCCCTCCTTCAGGACCCAAATCAATTAGATAATCGGCTACTTTCATAACATCCAAATTATGTTCTATTACAATCACCGTATTGCCAAAGTCGACTAATTTATTTAACACGTCCAAGAGCAGGCGGATATCCTCAAAATGCAAGCCTGTGGTTGGTTCATCTAAAATATAAAGTGTATTTCCAGTGCCTTTTTTAGAAAGTTCTGTAGCCAGTTTTACCCGTTGAGCTTCCCCTCCCGACAGGGTTGTTGAGGATTGGCCAAGTGTAATATATCCTAGTCCAATCTGGTTGAGCGTGGTTATTTTTTGAGATATAAATGGTATTTCCGAGAAAAAGTCAACCGCCTGTTCAACGGTTAGATTAAGAACATCATTAATGGATTTGCCTTTAAAGCGAACTTCTAATGTTTCGCGGTTATACCGCTTGCCATTACATGTATCACACACCACATAAACATCAGGCAGAAAATTCATTTCTATTTTCTTGAGGCCGGCACCATGGCAGGTTTCGCATCTTCCGCCTTTCACATTAAAAGAAAACCGTCCGGGCATATATCCCCTAATTTTTGCTTCCGGCAGAGAGGCAAAAAGATTACGTACATCAGCAAAAAGATTGACGTAAGTTGCTGGATTGGAACGGGGGGTTCGCCCAATGGGGCTCTGGTCTATCTCAATAATCTTATCTATGTAATTAATGCCTTGGATTGATGTGTAAGGCAGTGGATTTGTCTCCGATTTATATAATTGTTTGCTGATAATCGGATACAACGTTTCGTTGATCAGAGAGGATTTTCCGCTGCCGGAAACCCCGGTAACACAAATTAATTTACCAAGCGGGAATGATACATTTACGTTTTTGAGATTGTTTCCTTTGGCTCCTTTTAAAACAATTTCCTTTCCGCTGCCTTTTCTGCGGATTTTAGGCACTTCTATTTTCTTTTTATCAGAAAGATAAGCGGCAGTCAAGGTTGGCTGTTTCAGGAAATCATCGGGGGTTCCTTGTGCAACTATGTTTCCGCCATGCACCCCTGTGCCGGGGCCTATGTCTATAATCCAATCAGAAGCAAGCATCATATCTTTATCGTGTTCTACTACAATTACAGAATTGCCTGCATCACGCAAGTTTTTGAGTGCATCAATTAACCTGTGGTTATCACGCTGATGAAGTCCAATGCTTGGTTCGTCAAGGATATATAATACTCCTACTAACCCCGAGCCTATTTGTGTGGCAAGCCTTATTCGTTGGGCTTCTCCACCTGATAGTGTTCGTGCGCTGCGATTCAGTGTAAGATAATCAATACCTACATCCAATAAAAATTTAGTGCGGCTTCTTAATTCTTTCATCACTTCTTTTGCGATGATTTTTTTCTTTCCTTCCAGTTTTGATTCGAAATTTACAATCCAATCATATAAAACTCGGGTGTCGAGATTTGAAATATCGGCTATATTTTTATCTTCAATTTTAAAATATAAGGCTTCTTTTTTCAAACGGGCACCTTTACATTCAGGGCACACAGCCTTATTCATGAATTCAGTAGCCCATTCCGATATGCCGGGGCTATCTGTATCGCGCCTTTGGCGATCAATAAAATTTATGATACCTTCAAAATTAAGGGAATAGGAATGCCCGCTGCTTTGAAAAGTTTCACGCACTTTTAATATTTCATCAGTACCATAGAGTATAGCATGTATGCCTCCTTCCGGAATTTTATTTACAGGCGTATCTAATGTAAATCCATGTTTGTCGGCAATGCCCTCCAACTGGTGAAATATCCAATTATCTTTTCTTTTACCCACCGGGGCAATGGCTCCATCATTAATAGACAGGTGTGTGTTTGGTATTATTTTTTTTTCATCGATCTGTAAAACCTCTCCCAAGCCGCTGCAATTTGGGCAGGCTCCATAAGGTGAGTTGAAAGAAAAAAGATTAGGTGCAGGCTCATCGTAGGATATTCCGGATGTGGGGCACATAAGGAAACGACTGTAATGCGAAATCTTTTTCTCCTCATCTAATACCATAATTACTCCTTTGCCATGTTTCATGGCAAGTCCAACAGATTCAGATATGCGCGATTTGGAGCCATCGGAAACATCAATACGGTCTATTAAAACTTCTATGTCATGTATGGAATATCTGTCGGCATGCATGCCTGAACGCAGTTCTTTTATCTCTCCATCAATCCGAACACGGGAAAAGCCACTTTTACGAAGCTGCTCAAACAATTCACGGTAGTGCCCTTTTCTGCCTTTTACGATTGGAGCAAGCAATTGAATTTTTTGTCCCTCATATTTTTTTGCGAGCAAATCAATAATTTGCTGTTCGGAAAACCGTACCATTTTTTCGCCCGTAACGTAAGAATATGCCTCCCCAATCCTGGCAAAAAGCAGACGGAGAAAATCATATATTTCCGTTATAGTGCCAACGGTAGAGCGTGGGTTCCTTCCAACGGTTTTTTGTTCAATGGAAATAACAGGGCTTAGTCCTTCTATTTTATCTACGTCCGGACGCTCCATGCTTCCAAGAAACTGCCGGGCATAGGCAGATAAGGTTTCTATATAGCGTCTTTGTCCCTCGGCATAAATGGTATCAAATGCTAGTGAAGATTTTCCGCTACCGCTTAAACCTGTTATAACCACTAGCTTATTGCGAGGAATTGTAATATTGATATTTTTCAGGTTATGTTCCCTTGCCCCTACTATCTCAATAAATTCTTCTTCAATAGTGTCTTCGGTAATCAGTTTCATGAAATATATAAGCTCTTGCTTTAGTCAATTTTAAAAGGACTGCAAAGGTACTCCAAATAAATATAGTAGTTCAACGGCAGCTACTTTGTATCCTTAAATAGTATTATCTCATCATTAATCCTTAGTGCTGAAGTATCGGACAGTGAATTCCAGGAGCGAACTTGTTCGATTGAAACGTTGTATTTTTTTGCAATTGTTTCAATCGTTTCACCTTGTTTTACAAAATGGACAATTGTTTTTGAAGAGCAAAGGTTTTGGATTTTAGATGAAGTGTCTATAAGGCACTGGCTTACTTTGCCGGAAGTAGTATCATTGTATACTATATTTTCCCCCAAATCAACAAATGTTGCGTCTGTTTTAGGAAGTGAGATTGTGTAGGTTTCCTTTTCAGGATTTGGAAGGCTGGATGATAAAAGCCAAGGATTTAATATTTTTAATATACGGTAGTTTACATGCATACTTATAGCATAGTCGGCCAGGTTTGTGATGGAGGAATCGACGGTAACCTGTATGGTAGGTATAAGCGGATATAATTCAGAAGGCTTGATATAGAATCCGAATTTTTCGGGATTTGATTGAATTTCCTTCAGGGCAAGTATGCGGTAAATGTATCGGGAGGTTTCAGTATTTAATCCCAGGTCATAATAGGTTCCTTGTTTTTGAAATGCAATAGCTTTTGCAACTCCGCCCATACCCATATTGTATGATGCGGCAACGAGCGTCCAATTATGAAATTCTTCGTATGCCTGTTTAAAATAGGTGCAGGCAGATTCAGTGCTTTTTTCAAGATTATATCTTTCGTCAATTTCTTTTCCAACTTCCAGTCCGTTTGCCATCGCGGTTGATTTAAGTATTTGCCAAAATCCGGCTGCGCCTGCAGGGGAGGCTTTATAAGAAAATCCGCTTTCTGCTAAGGCCAGGTATTTAAAATCGGCAGGGATTCCATTTTTCTTTAATATTTTCTCTATCTCAGGGAAATAGCGGTTTGCCCTTTTTAGAGCTAATAAAGTTTGCGACTGCCAGTAAATGTTTACCAGCATTTCTTGTTCCAGGTTTTCCCGTATACCTAAATGATTCATGGGTACTTGTTCTCCCGCAAAATTCATAGTATCAGGCAGTGGAACTGGAAGAACTTTGTAGTTTTGATTAAAGCTATTGTTTTCGTTAATGCCACTGGTAGAAAAATTCAGAAATTCAACCATTAAAACCAACAGGACAAATAGAAAAGCCCCCGGTAAAATATTTTTAATTCTTTTGAACATTTCTGGATTTTAATAGTATTAAGAATTCGTATTTCCGGGCTTTTTTACCCTGGTAATTATAAAGAAAGCGGCTAATGAAAGGATAAAAAAAAGCATCATTAACAAGGAATATAAACCGGCCCACTCCAGAACGAATTTATTTAATATAACAACACAGGAAAGACAAATACCCGTGTAAATTATATACAAAATTGCAATCTGGACCTCGTTTAGTCCCAGGTAATAAAGATGATGGGTAGTGTGGTCTTTTCCCCCTTTAAAAGGGGAGGTTCCTTTAAGTAAGCGATTAAAAAAGACAACAGTAGTGTCAATTATCGGTAGGGCAAACGTAAGTATTGCTGAAAGCACACGTTTTTCAGGAGATATAATAAGTGATGAAGACGTTCCATTCCATAAAAAGAGTATGCTTAGCGCCGCTAAAAAAAGACCCAAAAATTGTGTTCCGGTATCACCCATATACATTTTGGAAGGGTGCCAGTTAAAGAATAGAAATGCAAGAATGCATGAGGATGTTCCAAGCATAAGTATAAAAAACATGTTAGCAAGAGATTTTTCTAGAAGTATCAGGGATATCATAGTGCAAAGGGCTCCTAATACTACAATAGAAGCAATGGCATCCATATTATCAAGTAGATTGATAGCATTCATAAGGCCGACTATCCATAACATAGTTATAACATAGTCTAAATATATATTGTTAAATACCTGGATATAAATGCCGGAATAAATCAAAACTATTCCGCATAAAACCTGGGTTGAAAACTTCAAAATCGGATTTGTGTCATAAGCATCATCTGCAAGACCCATTAGAAAAGCAATAGTACAGGCAGCCAGTAATCCCAATATTTCGGAATGCATTAAGAACTGAGGTGAGTTTAAGAAAAGTGAGGATGTGATTAGCGAAAGCAAAAAGGTAATATAAAACGTAATTCCCCCTAAAGCTGGCTTATGTATATCGCTCCAGCGGATGGTGCCGGCATTTTTTCTTACTCCAAGTGTTTTCGAGAATCGTAAAAAAAGTCCGTTCATCAAAATTGAAAACACAAAAACCAACGTGAAATATGTAAAATAAAATAAAGGAAGGTTAAACATCGTACTTCAGCGTAAAATAGTTAGAATTGACTTTTTAATTCTTTTAGCATTTTCCCGTTCAGGTCTTTTTCTGAAAGTATAGGATTGTTAATTTTCCATGATATACCCACATCAGTATCATTCCAAATAAGGGATTCTTCGGAAGGTTTATTGTAAAAATCGGAGCATTTATATAAAAGCAATGTATTATCCTCTAAGGTAAGAAATCCATGCGCAAAACCTTTAGGAACATAAAAAATAGTTTTGTTTTCGGCACTTAATTCAATTCCAAAATACTTGCCGTAGGTTGGCGAAGATTTTCTTATATCTACTGCTACATCCCAAATAGATCCCTGCAAAATTCGCAATAGTTTGGCCTGAGCATGAGGTGGATTTTGAAAGTGCAGACCTCTAATTACTCCTTTTTGTGAAAAGGATTGATTGTCTTGTACAAATTCCTCACCTATTCCTATTTCGGCAAACATCTTTCTATTGTAAGGCTCGTAAAAGTAGCCTCTTGCATCGTTGAATATTGTTGGTTGAATTACCAATAAACCTTCAATAAAAGTTTTTGTGACTTGCATATTTTTTATGTTTCATAATAATTTCCATGGCCGTATGTATATCCATATCCATAACCGTAATAGCCATATTTATAATAACTATATCCATATTTTTGTCTTTGGAAATCAACGCCGTTCAATATTATTGATAGTTTATGGAATTGATTTTCATAATAGAGCTTGTCAACAAAATAGATAAACTCGCGCTTGGAATAATCTACCCGCATAATATAGATGGGGTAATCTGCCTTTTGGAGCATTGCAATACCATCTGTAACAAGTCCTACCGGGGGGTTATCTATAATGATAATGTCGTAAAGTTTTTTGAGATTGGTGAGCACGTCGTCCATGGCCTTGCTGATAACAAGTTCAGATGGGTTTGGAGGAATTGGCCCTGCTGTTATAATATCCAAATTATCGCTGTCTGTTTTTTGAATGACTTCTTCAACTTTGTATTTACCGATAAGCAAAGTGCTCATTCCTTTTGAATTATCCATTCCAAACGCGCTGTGTATCCTTGGCCTTCTCATATCAAGATCTAATACAATAACCTTTTTACCGGAATAAGCTATAATACCTGCTAAATTCACACAAATAAATGTCTTACCTTCCCCGGAAATAGTGGAAGTAATAGCAATAATTTTCGCTTCTGTTTCATTAGCAATAAACTGCAAATTGGTCCTAATTGACCTGAAGGCTTCTGCTAAAATGGATTTTGGGTTATGATTAACAATAATTTGAGAGGATGGTATTTCTTTGGTGTATTTGGGGATTATACCTAATATGTTAATTGGACTTTCTGTAAGCTTTTCAATTTCATAAACCGAAGTAATGTTGTTATAAAATAAATAAATAAAAACAAGTATTATAATCCCTATTACGGTTGCAACCAGAAGGGCTATAATTATGGTTACTGTTTTTTTGGGTGATATAGGTATCCAGTTTGGTATGGCATTTTCAAGTATTGTGCTTTCGGCCACATATCCGGCTTTTGAAATAGCATATTCCGCTTTTTTTTCCAATAACAGGTCATAGTATTTTTCATCAATACCGGCTTGTCTCTGCAGTCTCAAATCTTCCAGGTTTTGAACGGTGGCAGGGGTTAGGAATTTCGATTCCATCTTATCTCGTTGTTCTATATAATCCTTTCTGTTTGCTTCTAATTTGTCATTGAGCAAATCAAGGGATTTGAAGATAATTGCTTTCTGTTGTTTTATAAGGCTGTCTAACTCTTGTATTTTAAGATTTGCATCTGTAGCGTCAAAGGAGGCTGTTTGTCTTTCATTAATTAGTGTGTGCAGCCCATCCATATTATCTTTCAATTCCCCCCCCTCATCTGCAACGCTTATTTGCATAATCAGATTCATAGGGTCAATATTTTGTTGGTCATTTATTCTTTTGGCCAAATCTTTTAATTGGGTCTGCTCAAGATCCAGGCCGGATATTTTTTCGTCCAAAGTTATAAGATATGAACCATTGGCATTTAATAATTCGGGTGATTCATTCTGGCCATTTCTATTTTTCTTAAGGGTGTCGCCCAATTTCGTTTCGGTCAATCTTATACGGCTGTATATGGTATCAAGTTGTTCATTTACGAAATTTAAAATGCTTTCGTCGCTTTCTTTTCTTTTCTGCAAAACTTCATTAATATATTGTTGGCCTATTTCATTTGCAATAGCAGCTGCTTTGGTATCGTCTTCATCCCGGCAAGATATTTCAATAGTTTTTGCGTCAGAATTGGAGATCTTTACAGTGATTCGTTGGGCGTAAAATTCAGAAAGATTGTCATAGTCATTTATCAGAAAGAAGTCGGCATCTTTTTTTAGGTTATTAATAGAATTAGCTATTCCTAGTGGATTAATTACATGAATTATAATTTTCCCATAGGGTGTTTCACACCACCGACCGGTGTAAAATAAATACGTATTTTTTGAACCTTTACCTTCAGTGAATGTTAGCTTCCCTCCGGTTAAACCGGTGAACGTGACATAAATGGGTATCCTGATTAATTTTTTACGGGCAATACTGTCAACCTCCACCTGATAGGGTGAGGTGAGGTAATTTTCGTTGTTTTTAAAAGTTCCTTCCGTATAGTAGGAAACAACCATGGGGAGAGATTTAAAAACCTTTTCAAGAAATATTCTTGAACGCATTAATTCAACAGATTCTGCCACCTCATCTTCACCCGATGCGTAAATGCTTGCAGCTGAATTAAGAACTTTATTTGCAGTATTCTGAGAAGTGATTTGAATAATGCAGCTTTCCTCATATGTCCGCTGAGCATAGCGGAGATATATTCCGGCACCAATTATAAAAGCTAAAAAGATACCTGCAAGTAATTTCCATTTTTTCTGGGAAATCATGATAAAAAGAGACAAGTCAAATTCCTCATTCATTAAGGAAATCTTCTTGCTTCTCCTTTTTTGCGAGGGCGAGGATATGGGGTTAAAGTCTTTAGCGGGGTTCATCCTTTATAGCTTTGTGCCATTGATCAAAGCAATGGTTAGTAAAATGGTGGTTATAGCACTAAGTAGCGGAGTAATTCTTTCCAAAAAAGCAAGAGTAGGTCTTCTTTGCGGTGTAACGTAAATTATATCGTTTGCCTGAAGAATGGTATTCCCTTCTTTTATTCCCTGAATGGAAGATAAGTCAATAAGATAAACCTGGGGTTTAGCCGGATCGCCCCGGATAAGTTTAACCTCTTTAGCCTTCCCGCTTTCTGTTAAGCCGCCCGCTAATGCAAGGGCTTCTATAAGTGTGGTATTGTTATTTATTAGAGGTATGACTTTTGCTGTTCCCGGATCGCCGGGAAATACAATTACTCGCCTGTTATCTACCGATAAAAGTATATAAGGTTTTAGATAATATTTCGAATATAATTTTTCAAGCAATTCTGTTGCTTCCCTAATAGTTAAACCTGCTAATGGGGTTCTCCTTATTTCTGGCAGGTTTACTGAACCATCACTTTCTACCAGATATTCCGTACCCATAAATCCATTAGGTCCGGTGGATGCCCCTGATCCATTGCTTGCCCCAGCAGTATTTTGGTTTGTCAAATCAATAAGATGGAAGCCATCGTTTGAAAAGATCTTCATGTTAAGAAAATCATTGGGCGATATTTTATAATTTACAGCTGTTGTGGAGTCATGGAGTTGATTGAAAGGATAGTTCTTGGGTGTTTTTAACATCATGCTTGGGTACAAAGCATTGCAACTTGTTAATAGGGCAAGAACGAAAAAGTAAAATATTTTCCGCATAATTATAGGGTCTTTCTGATAAAAGACAATTTGCAAAGGTACTAATTTTCATTTTTCTATAACCCTTTAGTTACCAGAAGTTTTTTATAAAGCCCCCCCATATTTTCTGCTAATGTGGTATAGTTAAAGTTTTTACTTACAAATTCCCGACCTTCTACTGAAAGTTTCATCCGTAATTTATTATTAACCATGATGTTATATAGATTTTGAGAGAAAAGCTCACTATCGTCAATTGGTGAAAGCAAAGCTGTTATGCCGGGTATTACAACATTTTCAATTCCGCCCGTAATAGTGGAAACTATAGGTTTACCGGCAGCCTGCGCTTCTATAAGGCTTACAGGGGTACCTTCATTAAGTGAAGAAAGGGCGATAATATCAAGCCCGGCCATTGCATTGTCAGTATCAGTAATCCATGAGGTAAAAATCACGCTTGCTTCCGAATTTGGGTTTTCGATTGTTGAATAAGATAGTCCACATTCAATGCATTGGTTTACAAGTTGTTTCTTTGTTTCCCCGTCACCAATTACAAACGCTTTTACATTTTCCTTAATCTTTTCTTTTGCACTTTTAAATGCGTGCAAAAAAAGTGCATGGTTTTTAATTGGAACAAGTCTGCCCATAATCCCAACTGCTATGGTATCCTCATCCAACTTATACTGTGCCCTGAAAATTCTTCTTTTTTCATCTGTATTTGTCCAAAATCTTTTCAAATCAAATCCCAAGGGAATGATATGGAATTTTTCTTGTGGCGCTATTTTATGGATTTTACAAAGTTCCATTTTTTGTTTTTCACTAAGGGCTATAAGGGCTGTGCTCTTAGAACCCAAATACCTTTCTATATTTTTGTAAACAGAAGTTTGAATATTGTTAAAATAGGAATGAAATACATGTCCGTGATAAGTATGTACAATTATCGGAACCTCGCATGAAATGGCCGCCATTCTGCCAAGAAAGCCCGCTTTAGAAGCATGGGTGTGAACTATATGGGGCTTATAGTCTTTTATCAGTTGCTTTATTTGTTTATACGCAAGTATATCATTAGCAGGATTTATGGACCTCTTCATGTTTTTAATAATCAAAGGTTTTATTCCATATTCCAAGGGGATATGTTCCGAACTTGCCTCCGATTCATCCTTCACGCCGCCGGCTAACAGAGTTTCAAATTCCGGAGAAAGAAATTTCGTAAGGTAGGTTACGTTAAAGGTAGGCCCTCCCAAATTAAAACGGTTAATGAGCCTCAAGACCCTATACATGCGTGCTTATTAAATTTTATTCCATGTTTCTTTTATACCAATGCTGAAATACTATAAGTCCCCAGATTTGTGCAACTGCCTCTTGAGGGCTGGAAGAATATAATTGCTTTTTCAATTCCTTTATTTCCCGGACGTCAAATATACCTTGGTTTTCTATATAAGCATCATTAAGCCACAACGATTCAATAGAACTACGCAACTCTGCCTTGAACCATTTCAGCAAAGGCACTTCAAAACCTTGTTTTTTTCTTTCAATAACTTCTTTTGGTAATAAACCGGATACGGCATCTCTTAATATTCGTTTTTGCTGGCCATTCCCAATTTTAGACTCCAATGGAAGTGAAAATAAAAAATCCACTAGTCGATAATCCAGAAAAGGAACCCTGACTTCAAGGCTATTTGCCATACTCATAAGGTCTGCTTTTACTAACATATCGTTTTGCAATACCAGGTTTACATCCGTATAAAGTAATGAGTTAAAGCTCTTGTCCAAGGTTGAAAGATGTGTCTTTTTTCTTTCAGTAAATTTTTCTTTCAGGTTTTCGTTTTTGATATTTAAAAGACGTATCGCTTTATCTGCATTAGCGATGGATGCCCATTGCCAGTAACGATCTGCTCTACTTAGTTTTGCTCCCTCCGAAAACCGTATGATCTGTCTTATTTTATTTCCAAGAGCCGTATTTCTTGAATTTGGCAACAGTTTAAAAAGCGGCGAAACGCTTTTGGCAAGGGGTCCGAAATATGAACTGTTTCTTAATTTGTATTCTGCCAGGTGTTTATTGTAGCCTCCCATAAGTTCATCACCTCCGTCTCCGGACAGGCACACTTTTACATGCTGCCTGGCTTTACCGGATAAAATGTACATTGGTATGGCAGAAGAATCTCCAAAGGGTTCTCCAAATGAATCTAAAATATTATGGAGTTCATTAAACAGGTCATTGTTGTCAAGCCGGAAAGTATGATGGTTTGTTCCCAGTTTTTTACTTACCAATTCAGCATAATAGGTTTCATCAAATAAGGGTTCTTCCTTGTACCCAATTGAAAACGACATGATATCCTTTTTGTGAAGAGAGGCCATTGCCGTTATGGCAGATGAGTCTAACCCACCGCTTAGAAATGTACCTATCGGCACATCGGCCAGCAGCCTTTTCTGAACAGAATCCTCCAATAAGTTGTAAAACGTTTTTACCGAACTATCGTAAGAAATATTTTTATTCTCACAACCCTCAAAATAGGGCTCTTTATAGAACTTTGTAAATGATAAGGCACTGCTATTATGAATAATTTTTGCAAAATGACCAGCCGGGAATTTTTTAACACCTTCGAGCATGGTATGGGGAGAAGGCACATAATTAAGTTGCAGGTATTCTATCAAAGAAACAGCATCTATTTTTTTTTCGATAGGATATTTTAACAAGGCATTCATTTCTGAAGCAAAAATGAACTTGTCTCCATCCCAAAAGTAAAAAAGAGGTTTTATTCCAAACCGGTCTCTGGCAATAAACAATGACTTTTGAAGGTTATCATAAATGGCAAATGCAAAAAACCCATTTATTTTGTCAAGAAATTTGTCTCCCTCATTAATATAAAGTTGCAGTAAAACTTCAGTATCTCCTCCGGTTTGAAATGGTACGCCCTTTTTTATCAGGTTCTCGCGAAGCTCTTTAAAATTAAAAATCTCACCGTTATAAACAATCACATACCTCCCGTCGGCGCTATAAAATGGCTGGTCGGATGCATGGCTTGTATCTATAATAGAAAGCCTGGTATGTCCTAATAAAGCATTGAAATTTGCAAATGAACCATAGCTATCAGGTCCCCTGTGATGTAGGGCTATAGTGGCAGATTTTATGGCGCTGAAGTAATTGGCTGCTTCTTCAGAACTAATGATTATTCCGGTTATTCCACACACGTAATTATACCTTTATTGGTTTCAGGGATATCCATTTAAAGAACTAAACTAAGTATAGAGTAACTTAAATTTCATGATATAACTCATAAAACCATTATAACTAAAAAATATCATTGTTTTAAAGGCAAATGTACTTCTTTACTTAGGAATAATAATAAAAGTAATTTTGCATTCTTAATTAACATATGCAAACAACCGACTTTACACTAAGCTCTTGGATAGAAGTACCTGCTAATTCAGACTTCCCCATTTATAATTTACCTCTTGGAGTTATAAAGCATAAAAATGGCAATATTTCTGCAGCAACTGCAATTGGCGATTATGTTATAGACCTATCAGTTCTTCATCGATTAGGATATTTTAACGGCGTTTCATTACCTGAAAGAATTTTTGAAAATCCATTTTTGAATGATTTTATTGCGCTCGGAAAACCCCTTTGGCATTCTCTCCGCAAACGGATTAAAGCATTGTTGAGTATTGAAAATGGCGAATTGAGGGATAATAAGAAGGCTACCGCCGAAGCGCTACATAAAATGAATGAAGTAGAGTTGCTTATGCCGGTAAAGGTTGGAGATTATACCGATTTTTATTCCAGTAAAGAACATGCTACTAATGTGGGTTCCATGTTCCGCGACCCTAAAAATGCATTACTGCCTAATTGGTTGCATTTGCCGGTAGCTTATCATGGAAGATCATCATCCATCCTGGTTTCAGGTCGTAATTTCCATAGACCTAAAGGACAAGTAACTCCTCCGGGTATCGACAAACCGTCTTTTTCCCCATCCAAAGCCATGGATTTTGAATTGGAAATGGCATTTATAATTGGTAAATCAACAGAATTAGGACAATCTGTATATACCCAAGATGCCGACAACTATATTTTTGGCATGACCTTATTTAATGATTGGTCAGCCCGCGATATTCAGCGTTGGGAATATGTTCCCCTGGGCCCTTTTTTAGCAAAAAACTTTGCTTCAACCACATCGCCATGGATAGTTAGCCTGGAGGCACTGGAACCATTTCGGACCAAGGCCCCCGAACAAGAACCGGAGGTTCTTTCTTATTTGAAACGGGCAGATGAAAACACAGCTATTGATATTACGCTGGAGGTATGGCTGCAAGCCGAGAATTCAGAAGCCGTTAAAATATGCAGCTCTAATTATAAGTATCTCTATTGGACCATGGAGCAACAATTGGCGCATCATACTATTAATGGATGTAATATTAATGTGGGAGATTTAATGGCATCAGGTACCATTAGCGGACCTACTCCTGATTCATTCGGTTCTATGCTTGAACTTACCTGGAATGGCTCCAAGCCATTAATACTTCCCAATGGACAAGAGCGCAAATTCCTGCAAGATGGTGATACTGTAATAATTAAAGGATATTGCCAAAAGGATAATATAAGGCTTGGGTTTGGAGAAGCAAAAGCAAAAGTGCTGCCGACGTTATAAAAGTCATTGACTTTTGTCGGAGCCCGACAGGCAATTATAAAAGTCATTGACTTTTTAAAAAAGCACTATTTCATACACTATTTTTGCCGTATGAAAAATAATAAGACAACCTTCCGAGTGATAATTTCCGGCACCTTTTCACTGCCCTGTTTATTAAAAAACCTGCATTTTACAGGGACAAAAAAAATCAACTCGCTGTTATTCAATATTTTAACAGAAAAGTGCTTTCCTGTTATTTTGCTTTTGCCCCTGTTATTTTCTCTGTTAGACTCCTGTTAAGCCCTGTTATTTTTTCATTTTTTAGCGCATATGTTGTCAACCTATAAATTTAAGCTGTTTCTCAATAAAACCCCTTTACCGGCCTATAATTTATTATCTTCGCAGCCCCATAATCAAACCCTGACAAATTTTGATGCAAGAATGGCACTGAAAAGTTTGGCACGGAAATTGATTATAGGTTTATCAGAACAAAACTTGAACAACTAACCTTAAACTCTAATTATTATGGCAAAAAAAGTAAATTTTGTACCTCAAGGCGACCGCGTGCTCGTGGAAGTTGCTGAGGCTGAAGAAAAAACAGCAGGAGGGATCATTATCCCTGATTCTGCAAAGGAAAAACCCCAAAAGGGAGTTATTGTAGCTGTAGGTCCCGGCAAAAAGAAAGATGAACCTATGACCGTGAAAGTAGGCGATAAGGTTCTTTATGGGAAATATTCCGGTACTGAAATAAGCATTGAAGGAAAGGAATACCAAATCATGCGTCAGGATGATCTTCTTGGATATTTCGACTAAATGGTGAATTGTAAATGGTAAATAGTGAATGAAATTCATTTATAACTTACCATAAACAATCTCCAAAATATTAACAATTAAACACTAACAATTTACAAATAAAAAAAAATGGCTAAAGACATAATTTTTGACCTGAAAGCCCGCGAGGCAATAAAGAAAGGAGCAGATGCTCTGGCCGATGCGGTAAAGGTAACCTTAGGTCCTAAAGGACGTAATGTTATTATTGATAAAAAATTCGGAGCTCCTATTATTACCAAAGATGGAGTTACCGTTGCAAAAGAAATTGAATTGGCTGACCCGGTTCAAAACATGGGTGCCCAGTTGCTTAAGGAAGTAGCTTCTAAAACTGCTGATATAGCAGGTGATGGAACTACTACGGCAACCGTTCTTGCTCAAGCAATTTTAACCGCAGGGTTAAAGAATGTAACCGCAGGTGCTAACCCGATGGATTTGAAAAGAGGAATTGACAAGGCTGTTGAAGCTATTGTTGCCGAACTTAAAAAACAATCGAACCCGGTTGGAAATGACAACAGTAAAATTGAACAGGTAGCAACTATTTCAGCCAATAATGATTCCTACATTGGAAAACTTATTGCTGATGCCATGAAAAAAGTTGGAAAAGAAGGTGTTATAACCGTTGAAGAAGCAAGGGGCACTGAAACAACTGTTGAAACGGTGGAAGGTATGCAATTCGACAGGGGATATATTTCTCCTTACTTTGTAACCAATGCGGAGAAAATGCTTACTGAACTTGAAAATCCGTATATTCTCATTTACGAAAAGAAGCTTTCCAATATGAAAGAATTGCTTCCTGTACTTGAAAAATCAGTTCAAACAGGTCGCCCTCTTCTCATTATTGCTGAAGATATTGACGGAGAAGCTTTGGCGACTCTCGTTGTAAATAAAATCCGCGGCTCATTGAAAATTGCTGCTGTTAAAGCTCCCGGCTTTGGCGACAGAAGGAAATCAATGCTGGAAGATATCGCCATTTTAACTAAAGGCGTATTTATTTCGGAAGAAGGCGGATATAAATTAGAAAATGCTGACCTTACTTACCTTGGCAGTGCTGAAAAGGTTACTATTGACAAAGATAACACTACCATAGTAGGCGGTGGAGGAAAAAAAGCCGACATCACAGCCCGCGTAAATCAAATTAAGGCTCAGATAGAAAACACCACATCCGATTATGATAAGGAAAAACTTCAGGAACGCCTTGCCAAACTGGCAGGAGGAGTTGCCGTATTAAAGATTGGTGCCGCTACTGAAGTAGAAATGAAAGAAAAGAAGGACCGCGTTGATGATGCCCTTCATGCAACCCGTGCCGCAGTTGAAGAAGGTATTGTTGCAGGTGGAGGCGTAGCCTATATCCGTGCTGTTGAAACCATTGTTAAGCTTAAAGGCGATAATGAGGATGAAACAACCGGTATTGCTATAATCAGACGTGCGTTGGAAGAACCACTCCGCCAAATTATAGCTAACTCAGGTTCCTTAGACGGTTCCGTAGTTGTACAAAAAGTGAAGGAAGGTAAAGCCGATTTCGGATTCAATGCCCGTACCGAAAAGTATGAAAACTTAATTGCTGCCGGTGTAATTGACCCTACCAAAGTTACCCGCGTAGCATTGGAAAATGCGGCATCAATTGCAGGTATGATACTAACTACCGAATGCGTATTAGCTGAAGAAAAGGAAAAAGATAAACCATCTATGCCGCCAATGGGTGGAGGAATGGGTGATATGATGTAAGCTATAAATGCTAATTTTGATAAAAGCCCGGCAGTAATGCCGGGCTTTTACTTTTAAAGTGATAGCCATCACACAATGATGCTACGTAATCATTTTTTAATATAAATCAAAAATATCTATTAGTTTTGTAACTCAACAATAACCAATTACACAAATTATGAAAAAAATAATTTTAATTTCTACGGCATTCATTGCTGTTGGTATGACATATACCGGCAACAATTTTGCTAATGCACAAGAAAGTAAAATAAGCTTCGGGTTTAATGCAGGTGCCGGAATACCTATGGGTGATTATGCAAAACACGATTCTACAGCATCGCCAATAGCGGAGGCCACTAAAAGATACAATAGCGCTAATCCTCCTCCCAAAGGATATAATGTAAACGACACTACCAAATTAAATGGTTTTGCAAAAACCGGATTCCATTTTAATGTATATGGACAATATAGGATAGCTGGTCCAATAGGAATTAAGCTGTCAATAGGTGGTACTATGAATTCGTATGATGCTGCTACCTTCAGTAGTGCCTATGCAAAAATATGGGCAGAAAATCCATCCAACACCGGAGTGCCAGCCCCTACTTGGACTTCCAGCAAGAATTATTATATCGGGGAGTATTTGATAGGTCCATGCTTAAGATTGCCAGCTGGCGCGAAACTTAAAATAGAAGCGCAAGTGCTTGTAGGCTTGGTTACAGGCAGCTATCCAAGTTTGAATAGTGGAACGCTCAGTGTTTCAGGTCCAGGTTATAGCGATAGCTATACAGAAACCTATTCAACGGTTTCTTCTGTAAGTGCTTTCGGATATAACTTTAGTGCAGGGTTTGAATATAAAGTTGCTCCTTTAATAGGCCTTCACTTGAATGCTGGTTATACGGGCTCAAGTTTCAGTTATGCTAATTATACTGTTGCACAAACTACATCCCAAACACTGTTTGGTGTAACTTCAACGAATAGCTCTACATCAACTTACAATGTTGCGAAAACCATGTCCATGGGAATATTGGCAATAACTTTAGGTCTTTCCGTAGATTTATAAAATTCAGGACTTTATTTTCTTAAAAACCCCGCATTTTAGCGGGGTTTTTTGTTT